>ERZ1034713.192-NODE-192-length-39170-cov-24.970242_pt1 | contig 39170 bp, 33 predicted proteins | sample MGYA00520692_ERZ1034713 | MGnify/ENA primary metagenome ERZ1034713 (study PRJEB33766, sample SAMN09781717) | gut metagenome | biome: gut microbiome | host: Homo sapiens | place: Madagascar | study: EMG produced TPA metagenomics assembly of the PRJNA485056 data... | reverse complement strand
AGCGGTCGATATCCTGCAGCTGGTCGTCTGCCACACAATCGGTGTTGGGGTCAAATCCGTCCAGATTGCCCAGAATGAAGCGGGCGGTGTTGCGGATCTTGCGGTAAGCTTCGCTGAGCTGCTTGAAGATGTTCTTACCGGCGCGCACATCCACGGTGTAGTCGGAAGAAGCCACCCACAGACGGATGATATCAGCGCCGTAGTCCTTGATGATCTCGCTGGGCTCCACGCCGTTGCCGGCGCTCTTGTGCATCTGCTTGCCCTGCTCGTCCACCACCCAGCCGTGGCACAGCACGGACTTATAGGGTGCGCAGCCCTTGCTTGCAACGCTGGTCAGCAGGCTGGACTGGAACCAGCCGCGGAACTGGTCGCCGCCTTCCATATACATATCGGCGGGGAAACGCAGCTCGGGACGCTCGTCCAGCACAGCAGCATGGGTGGAGCCAGAGTCGAACCAGACGTCCATGATGTCGGTGTCCTTCTCCCACTCGGAAGCGCCGCACTTTTCGCACACTTCACCTGCGGGGATGATCTGCTCGGCATCGTACTTATACCATGCGTCGGAGCCTTCCTTGCGGAACAGAGCGCTGACAGCCTTGATGGTAGCATCGGTGATGTGGTAGGTGCCGCACTTCTTGCAGTAGAAGGCGGGGATGGGCACGCCCCAAGTGCGCTGGCGGCTGATGCACCAGTCGTTGCGGTCGCGCACCATGCCGGTCATGCGGTCATGACCCCAATCCGGCATCCATGTGACGGTATCAATGGCCTTGTACACGTCCTCGCGGAACTTGGCAATGGAGCAGAACCACTGCTCGGTGGCGCGGAAGATGATGGGGTTGTGGCAGCGCCAGCAGTGGGGGTACTGGTGCTTGATGTGCACCTGACCCATCACAGCGCCGGAGGCAGTCAGGTCGGCCAGAATGGTCTTGTTGGCTGCCCACACGCGCTGACCAGCGTACTTACCGGCCAACTCGGTCAGATAACCGCCGTCGTCTACGGGCACCGTAATAGGCACCTGCGGATACTTCTGGCAGACGTTGAAGTCGTCCACGCCGTGGCCGCCTGCGGTGTGCACGCAGCCGGAACCGCTTTCCAGCGTGACGTGGTCACCCAGAATGACCCAGCCCTCCTTGGGCAGGTAGACGTGGTTGTAGCGCATCAGTTCGAACTCAGCGCCGGAAACGGGCTCACCCACGATCTCGTAGTTTTCGATGTGGCAGGCGTCCATAACGCTCTTGACCAGATCGGTAGCCATGATGTGGTACTCCTCGCCGATCTTGACGAAAGAGTACTCGAACTGACCATTCAGGCAGATGGCCTCGTTGGCGGGCAGGGTCCAGGTGGTGGTGGTCCAGATGACGAAGTAGGTCTTATCCATGGGGATGCCGTACTTTGCCAGCACACCGTTGGGATCCTGCGAGACGTGGAAGCGCACAAAGATGGAATCGCAGTCGTCCTCGCCGTACTCGATCTCGGCCTCTGCCAGTGCGGTGCGGCAGTCCGGGCACCAGTACACGGGCTTGAGGCCCTTGTAGATGTAGCCCTTCTTGGCCATCTCGCCGAAGATCTCGATCTGGCGTGCCTCAAACTCCGGCTTCAGAGTCAGGTAGGGGTGCTCGAAGTCACCAATGACGCCCAGACGCTTGAACTGGTCGCTCATGATGTCGATGTGCTCGGTGGCAAACTTTTCGCAGATCTGGCGCAACTCCAGCTTGGAGATGTCCTTCTTCTTGTCGCCGACGGAGGACAGAGCCTTCAGCTCAATGGGCAGGCCGTGGGTATCAAAGCCGGGCACATAGGGAGCCTGATAGCCCTCCATGTTCTTTTCGCGGATGATGATATCCTTGATGATCTTGTTCAGGGCGGTGCCCATGTGGATGTTGCCGTTTGCATACGGAGGGCCGTCATGCAGAATGAACTGGGGCTTGCCCTCGTTGTGCTTCATGAGCTGGTTGTACAGGTCGTTGTCGTCCCAATCCTTGAGCATGACCGGTTCCTTTTTGGGCAGACCGGCGCGCATCTCAAACAGGGTCTTGGGCAGATTCAGCGTACTGTCGTACTGCGATTTGTTCTTAGCCAATGGTTTACACTCTCCTCTATTTTTGCGTTGGGTGCCTTACTCGCTGAACTTGACGCCCTGAAAAGCGTCGTAGTCCGGCTCGTCCGGCTTCATATCAGCAGGAGGCGGGTCCAGCTTGAGCTGGCTTTCGTCCTTTGCCCAGAAATCCTCGCTGCTGTCAGCCGCCTTGTCGTCATCGACAGGGGCGGCAGGTTCGGTGGTTTCGGTGGGTTCTGCAGCCTTAGCGGCAGGTTGCTCGGCCGGGGCTGCTACATCGGCTGCGGGGGCAGTCTCGGGCTGTGCAGCGGGCTGCTCTGCGGCAGCTTCCTGCGCAGGCTCTGCGTCCTGTGCGGGGGCGTCCTTTTCAGCGTCCTTGGTTTCCTTCTGGAACTCCGGCAGACGGCTCAAAGACTCCACATGGCTGCGGTACAAATTGAGCACATCCGCCTTGAAGCGGGTGACCTCCAGACGGACGCGGTCGTACTCCCGCTCCTCTGCCAGACGCTTTTCGTTAGCCTCGTTCTCGATCTCGTCTGCGCGGTCGCTTGCCTTTTGCAGCAGCTCGTTGGCGTCGCGGATGATATCATCGCCCCGCAGGTTTGCGCGGTGGATGATCTCCTCAGCCTTCTGGTTTGCTTCACGGATCACGTTTTCGCCCATGCGCTGGGCGTTGATCAGTGCGCTCTTGAGCATATCGCCGTCAGCCTCAAAACTTTGCAGCTCGCCCTTGAGCTTCTGGTTCTCTGCGGTCAGATCTGCGATCTGCTTGCGCAGCTGCTCTGCCTGCGCATCGTTCTGCTGCAGCTGCTCCTCGACCCTGTCCAGAAAACGATCCACGTCCTCTGTACGGTAGCCGCGGAGGTTTTTTTCAAATTGTACAGAGCGGACATCCTGCGGAGTCAGCATAGTCATTTCCTCCCATAGCTTTTAATATTGAAAGAACTCAATGATCGAACGATCTTTTTTACTTTTCCCGGGCAATGCGGTCAGCCGGAAGCGGCCCTTGCCGCGCACGGTGAACACATCCTGCTCGTATACGGGGGCATGAGGTTTTTCTACCGGCAGATGGTTGATCTCCACCCTGCCCGCCTCAATCAGCTCCGCAGCGGTGCCGCGGCTGACGTGCAGCATGGCAGAAAGTACCGCATCCAGCCGCAGGGAGGACACGGTTGCGGTGAGCAGCTGCCGCTCCGGTGCCGGAAAAGCCGGGATCTCGTCCGGTTCCAGCAGGCGGGTGGACACCTCTGTGCGTCCCGCCTGACACAGCTCCCGGCAGATGAGCTTTGCCGCCGGTTCCAGCGCGAACACATAGGCTGTGCCCGGCGCATCGGCGGGCAGAAGGATATCACCCAGCGCCTCGCGCTTGAGGGCAAGCCCCATCAGGCTGCCCAAATAGTCCTTGTGCGCGGGGAGCACCGCACCGGGCAGCGCCCGGCATTGCAGCTGTACACAGTGCACCGGACACCCGCCGTAGCTGTACTCCGGTTCCAGACAGAGCACCCGGCGCTCGGCCTCGGGCCAGCCGCCGTCAAAACGCCAGCCGTCCCGCACACCGGCACGTCCCAGAGCTGCCCGGGCAAGATCCTGCTCCCGGTCGCTGAGAAATGCAGAGTACCGGGCTATGCCGCGGGAAAAAGCCGCATCGGCAAGATCCTCGATATGCCGCATGAGGTAGCGTTCCTCATCGTTGCGGGCGGGCACAAAGCCCCGCACCGCACCGGCTGCCGGATCAATAGAATGCGCCATTGTTCTCCAACTCGTCCAGCAGGTCGCCCATGATATCCACGTTGTACGGGGTAATGATAAAGGTGCTGTTGGCTACGCGCTTGATCTGGCCGTTGTTGGCATAGGCCACGCCGGACAAAAAGTCCACCAGACGGCGGGAGACCTCCTTATTGGTGGACTCCAAATTCAGCACCACGGTACGCTTGTTGTTCAGATGGTCGGCAATAGTGCTGGCATCCTCGAACCGCTCGGGCTTGACCAGAACCACCTTGAGCTGGGTGGTAGCATGGATGTTGACCACCTTGTTCTTCTTGCTGGTGCCCTCGGCGGGCTCTTCGGACTCTTCGTCCATCCCAATGCCAACGCCGCTGTTGTTATTGTTCACCATCTGGGGGCCGTCATCGATGTACTGATCCTCGTACTCGTCCCCTTCGCCCATCAGGCCCTTCTTAATGCTATCCAGCAAAGACATAATTATCTGCTCCTTTCATTCGGGCAGCGCCCGGCTGCCTGGCGTTCTTTGCAAAAAGAATGCAAATAGCTTTTACTATTATCTGATTTTTTGCAGCAGATGTCAATAACTACAAAAGTTTTCCGTCATATAAATTTTGTCCCGAGACGATTATTTCGTCATAAAGCCTTACCTGACTGACAGAACCGTCCGTTCCCTTGGGCAAAACAAGGATGTAATCCCCTTCTGTGACCAGCGGATGGTCGGCATCCACGGGATCGATCTTGCAGAAGCGGGCGATGTTGCCGTACTTGACGTACACGCCGGGGATATAGTTTTCGCCCTGCGTTTCGGCCTCGGTGCCGTCCTCCTTGAGGTAGTGCACCGCTGCGGCAGGCACCCGCAGGCCGGTGCTCTCGCCGGTGCTGATACGGGCGCGGGCGTGGTTGAGGCACAGCACATCGCCGTTGATGGAGTTGCAGCGCAGCACAAAGCGGGCAACATCCTTTTCTGCATCAATGGTCACCTCGGTGACGGTGGCACGCAAGGCGGCATCGCTCTGGCCGGGAAAGCTGATCTCCACCGCCGTGCGCAGGGGTTTACCGTCCGAACCCAGCAGCTTTTCGGCCTGCTTAGCGGAGCACACCCCTGCGTACTGCCAGCTGAACCCGGCCACCAGCTTGCCTACGCAGCCATCCAGCGGCATCTCGGGGCCAGAGTCCAGATAGGCTTTAAGCTGCTCCGGGCTCTGCGCCAGAATGTCCGCAGTCCCGGCGTTCAGCCGTCCGCTGCTGGCGGCCCGGACAAAGTAGCCGGTGGTGGGGGCGAGGATCTGGGTGGGGTTACCCAACTGTGCCTGCACGGTCTGTGCCTGCTGGGCAAGCAACGCGATCTGGTCTGCAAAGCCTGCGGTATCGCCGGTGGTGATCCACAGCTTGTTCTGTGCCAACAAATAGGTGTCGGCACTGCTGTCCACATCGCTGTAACGGGCAGTATCCAGCGCATCCAGCAGGTCGTACAGTGCACCGGAGCGCTCCTTGAGCAGGCCGTCCAGCTGGGTGGCTGCGGTGTTCTGGGAGCGCTGCAACAGGTCGATCTGGCTGGTAAGCTGGGTCAGCTGCTGGCGCAGCACCGCCTGATTTGCATCGGTATACAGCTCTGCAACGGCAGTGCCCGCCGACACTCGCTCGCCGTCCGAGACAAGGTAGCCCAGATTGCCGCTGCCGGAAATGCAGGTCTCGTCAAACAGCAGCACACCGTCCGCTTCAATGGTATCGGAGATGGTGATGGGCAGCGCCGTTTCGTAGACGTTCTGGGGGAAAAGGATGTGCGCCGCCTGCCAGCAGACATACACTGCCGCCGCCAGCAAAAAGGTGGCCAGCACGACTGCCAGCATGGTAAGCGCAGACAGCTTGCGGCGCGGTTCCTGAGGAGTTTCCGGCATAAGGATCATCCTTTCGATAAAAAGTCTTGGGTCAGACGCAGGGCAGTCTGCCGCACGTCCGCAGCTCCGGCGTCCAGCCATGTGACCCCGTCCATGTGGCGGAACCATGTCAGCTGGCGCTTGGCGTAGTTGCGGGAAGCCTGTTTGAGTTTTTCAGTACAGGCATCCAGCGCGGCGGTCTGTTCGAAATACGGAAAAAATTCTTTATAGCCGATGGCCTGTGCAGCGGTGCGGAAGGCTTCGCGGTTGCGCCAGACGTATTCCGCTTCGGCTAAAAGCCCGGTCTCCAGCATTTTGTCCACCCGCAGGTCAATGCGGCGGTACAGCGCTGCGCGGTCCGGGAAATCCAGCCCCAGCACAAGGCTGCGGTAGGGGCGCTCCGGCGGCAGCGAATCGGCTTTTTGTTCGCTGAGACGCTTGCCGGTAGCGTGGTAATGCTCCAGCGCCCGCAGCACCCGCACCTTATTATTGGGGTGGATGGCAGCGGCGGCCTCCGGGTCTACGGCTTGCAGCCTTGCGTACATGGCCTCCGGGCCGATGGCTTCCAGTTCAGCGGTCAGCTGCTCGCGCAGACCGTCCGGGGCTTTTTCGGCGGTGAAGCGCACACCATATAAAAGGCTCTGCACATACAGTCCGGTGCCGCCCACCAGCAACGGCAGATGCCCCCGGGCGGTGATATCGTGAATATACTCCCCTGCCAGCGCGGTAAAATCTGCCACGCTGAAGGTTTTTTCCGGGGTGAGAATGTCCACGCCGTGGTGTGGGATGCCGCAGGTCTCCTGCGGGGTGACTTTGGCGGTGCCCACATCCAGACCTTTATAGATCTGCATGGAGTCGGCGCTGATGACCTCGCCGGAGAACTGCTGCGCCAGCGCAACGCCCAGCGCGGTCTTGCCGGTAGCGGTGGGGCCTACCACAGCCACCACAGCAGGTTTTGCATTACACGATGCGTCCAAACTGCTTTTCCAACTCCTTTCGGGTAAGCTTGAGCACGCAGGGACGGCCATGGGGGCAGAAGGGCGGCACCTCGCCGGAGAGGATCTTCTCGGCCAGTGCCATCAGCTCCTGCGGAGAGGACTTGTCCCCTGCCTTGATGGCGGCGCGGCAGGAGATGGAGTGTAGCACCCACTCGGTGTGCTCGTTCAGCGCGTCCCGGCTGCCCTTGAGCAAGCGGTCGGCGATCTCTACCAGCAGATCCTCGGCGTTTTGCGGCTCTACGTCCGCAGGCACGGCGCGCAGCAGCACAGTGCTGCCGCCAAAGTCGGCCACATCCAGACCAGCGTTTTCCAACAGGGGTTGGTTTTCCAGCAGCGCCTGCTTTTCCTCTGCGGAAAGATCGATGGCAGCGGGCTGCAGCAGCAGCTGGCTGGGCACATTGCCGTAGTTGGCGGCCAACTTTTCGTACAGCTGACGCTCGTGGGCAGCGTGCTTATCGATCAGACACAGCTCGTCTCCCCGTTCGGCAAGAATATAGGTTCGGAAAACCTCGCCCACATAGCGCAGCGGCTCTTCCCCCTGCGGTACATCAAAGCCCAGCTGTTCCGGCTGCTCGGACTGTACCGGCTCCTCCGGCTGATAGGGCACCGTTGCGGCTTCGATCTCCGGGGCGGCGGGCATGGTGTTCCATGCCGCCATGTGATCCAGCGGCAGGTCGGCTGCGGCGTCCGTCTCCGGGTGCACATCCAGCTGCGCCTCACCGGCTGCTGCCCGGAAGGGCTGCGGCGCGGGCTGGACTTCGGTTGCATCCGGCTTTTCTGGGCTGTGGAGGGTGACCACCGGGTCCAGAATGTCCTCTGCGGGGGCAGACTGTCGCCACGAGGGCACAGCAGCAGCCGTGCGGACAGGCTGTGCGGGCTGTACCGGCGAGGTATCTGCCGTAAAAACCGGGGTTTTCACCGGAGCAGCGGCGGGGCGCTGCGGCTGCGGGGCTTCCCAACGCTGCGCGGGCAGCGTACCGGGGTCCGCCTGACCCGGAATGACGGCAGAAAGTCCTGTAAAGTGATTATTCTTTACAGTATTTTCAGTTTGTGTATCGTTTTCTTTTTCGGTTTTCTCTTTTTCGTCTGCTTCAAAGGTAAATCGCCGTTCCCCGGTGCCGGGCTGTGCCAGCGCCAGCTTGACCGCGTGGTAAACGACGTCGAACACGTCATTTTCCCGGGCAAAGCGGGCTTCGATCTTTGCAGGGTGGACATTGACGTCCACAAGGTCGGTGGGCATTTCCAGCAGCAGGATGCCGCCCGGGAACTTGCCCTGCATGGTCGTCCCCTTAAAGGCCATCTCCATGCCCGCCATGATGGTGCGGTTGCGCACATAGCGGCCGTTGATATAAAAATGCTGCATGCTGCGGCTGGCGCGGCAGCTCTTGGGCGGGGTAATCAGGCCGGTAACCCGGTACAGCCCTTCCTCGGAGTGCACCTCGATGAGGTCGCGGCTGAACTCCCGCCCCAGCACTGCATAGGCGGCACTGCGCAGCTGACCATCGCCGGGGGTGACGTATTGCAGCTTGCCCTCCCGGATAAATTTGACGCTGACCTCCGGGTGGCTGAGCGCCACATGGCCCACGTTATCTGCCACAAAGGTGCCCTCGCTGGAGTCCTTTTTGAGGAACTTCATGCGGGCGGGGGTATTGTAGAATAGGTCCTGCACCCGGATGGTGGTGCCCACGGCGCGGGCGGCAGGCTCCCTGCCCTGCTCCTCGCCGCCGGCGATGCGGTAGCAGGTGGCAAACTCGTCCACCTCGGTGCGGGTGAGCAGCTCTACCCGCGCTACGCTGGCAATGGAAGCCAGTGCCTCGCCCCGGAAGCCCAGCGTATGGATACTGTTCAGGTCGTCCGGCTTTTCGATTTTGCTGGTGGCGTGGCGGATGAAGGCCGTCGGGATATACTCGGCATCAATGCCGGTGCCGTTATCGCTGATCTCGATCAGCTTTACGCCGCCGGACTCGATGCTGACGGTGACCTGCGTTGCACCGGCGTCGATGGAGTTTTCCAAAAGCTCCTTGACCACCGATGCCGGGCGCTCCACCACCTCACCGGCGGCGATCAGCTCCGCGGTATGCTTATCCAGTACATGGATGACTGCCATGGTCTTTCCCTCCCTTGTGGTTACTATTTTTTATGGTCAGCCGTTCAGGCTGCCCTTGAGGGTCTTTTTCAGCTCGTACAAGAAGTTCAGCGCTTCAATGGGGGTAAGCGTTTCCACATCCACGGCTTCCAGCTTTTCCATCATCTCGCTGGGCACTGCCGGGGAATTGTACTCCTGCAAAGCGTCAAAATCCATCTGCTCCACCTTGTTTTTGGGAGCAGAGGCTTCCAGCGTGCGCAGCACCTCGTGGGCGCGGCGGGTCACGCTGCCGGGCAGACCAGCCAGCTTTGCCACCTCGATGCCGTAGCTGTCATCGGCGGGGCCGCGCACGATGCGCCGCAGAAAGGTGATGTCCTCGCCGCGCTTTTTGACCGCGATGTTGTAGTTTTTTACGCCCTCCACGGTGCCTTCCAGCTCGGTCAGCTCGTGGTAGTGGGTGGCGAACAGGGTCTTGCAGCCCAGCCCCTTGGCGGGGTCTGCGATATGCTCCACCACGGCGCGGGCAATGCTCATGCCGTCAAAGGTAGAGGTGCCGCGACCGATCTCGTCCAGCACCACAAGGCTTTTGGCGGTGGCGTTTTTCAGGATCTCCGCCACCTCGGTCATCTCCACCATAAAGGTGGACTGGCCTGCGGCAAGGTCGTCCGATGCGCCGATGCGGGTGAAGATGGCGTCCACCACACCCACATGACAGCTGGCTGCCGGCACAAAGGAGCCGATCTGCGCCATCAGGGCGATAAGGGCATTCTGACGCATATAGGTGGATTTACCCGCCATGTTGGGGCCGGTGATAATCAGGCAGCGGTCGGTGGTGCAGTTGAGAGTGGTATCGTTGGGTACGAACATACTGCCCTTGAGCACCTGCTCCACCACGGGGTGACGCCCCTCGGTGATGGTCAGCACATCGCTGTCGTCCACCACGGGGCGGCAGTAGTTGTTTTCCGCTGCGACCTGCGCCAGCGCAGCCAGCACATCCAGCTGGGCAACGGCATTAGCGGTGCGCTGGATACGGTCCAGCTGTGCACCGATACTTTCCAGCAGTTCGTCAAACAGGCGGCGCTCCAGCGAGATAAGACGCTCGTGTGCGCCAAGGATCTTGCTTTCCAGCTCCTTCAGTTCCTGCGTGATGTACCGCTCGCCGGAGGTGAGGGTCTGCTTGCGGATATAGGTCTCCGGCACAAGGTTTTTGTAGGAGTTGCTCACCTCGATGAAGTAGCCGAACACATGGTTATAGCCGATCTTCAGCTTGGGGATGCCGGTCTCCTGCCGCAGACGGGCTTCCAGCTGTGCCAGCACCCCCTTGGTGTTATCCCGGATGGAGCGCAGCTCGTCCACCTCGGCGTGGTAGCCCTTGGCGATGACGCCGCCATCCTTGAGGGTGGAGGGTGCCTCCGGGTCTACTGCGGCATAAATGCGCGCCTTGATATCCTCCAGCGGGTCGATACTTGCCGCAAGTTCAGAAAGCTCCGGGCAGTTGCAGCCCTCTGCCTGCTTGCGCAGGCCGGGCAGACGGTCGCAGGTCTGGGCAAGGGTGTAGATTTCCTTGGGGGTGGCAGAGCCGTACACCGTGCGGGTCATCAGGCGCTCCAGATCCGCGATGTAGTGCAATTCCTCGGTCAGGTCGCCGCGCACCATAGTCTGGCGCACCAGCGCCTCCACGGCGTTCAGACGGTGGTTGATGAGCGGGCTGGAAATGAGCGGCTGCTCGATCCAGCTGCGCAGCATACGCTTGCCCATGGCGGTGCTGGTCTTATCCAGCACCCACAACAGGGTGCCGCGCTTTTCGCGGCCGCGCAGGGTCTCGGTCAGTTCAAGGTTTGCCCGGGTGACCGGCGAAAGCCGCATGAACTGGGCCTCGTTGTAAGTAATGACGGTCTTTAACCGCTCCACGCCCTTGATCTGGGTATCGTGCAGATATTCCAGAAGCGCGGCCATGGCAAAGCGCACAAGACCCTCGGCAGCTATGCCGGTGGTCTGCGGCCAGTCCCGGCCAAACTGTTCTTCCAGCGCAGAAGCCACCAGCCCCGGCGCATAGCGCTCGTCCTCGACCAGCTCCACCGAGCAGCTCATGTTCTTTTTGATGTAGGCGGTCACCTCGCGGCAGTCCAGCAGACCGGGGTTCAGCAGCACCTCGCTGGGGTGGTAGCGGCACAGCTCGGTAATGACCGCCGGGGCGATCTTGTCCGCCGTCAGCTCGGTGATATGCGCCGTACCGGTGGAAACATCCGCAAAGCACAGACCGGCCTTTTTGCCCTTGAGGTACAGGCTGGCAATGTAGTTGTTGCGGTCGTCCTGCAGCATACTGCTTTCAATGACCGTACCGGGGGTGACCACCCGGATGATGTCCCGCTTGACAAGCCCCTTGGCCTTGGCGGGGTCCTCCACCTGCTCGCAGATGGCCACCTTATAGCCCTTGGCGATCAGGCGCGCCACATAGCCCTCGTAGCTGTGGAAGGGCACGCCGCACATGGGAGCGCGCTCCGCAAGGCCGCACTGCTTGCCGGTAAGGGTAAGATCCAGTTCCCGGGAGGCCGTGACGGCATCGTCGAAGAACATCTCGTAAAAATCGCCGATGCGGTAAAAAAGAATTTCGTCCTTGTGTTGATTTTTGATCTCAAGATACTGCTGCATCATGGGCGAAAGCTCTGCCATGGTTTTTCCTCTTTCCCTTGTATGGTTCCGTCAGCCGGTTTGCGGGCTGTAACCGCCGGTGCAAACAAAACGCGGTCTGTGTTGCACAGCCGCGTTCCGGTCAAAAAAGTTTGCTCAGTGGCAGCCGCCGCAGGTAGAGCAGCTGCCGGTGCAGGAGGCAGAAGGCTCCTGCACGGTCATGGGGTCGCCGCCGTTCATGGCGGTGTTGATGATGGCGTCGATATAGTTGACCAGATTCTCGCACTCGCGCTTGGCCTCGTTATAAGCCACCATGCCCTCGTTGCCCATGATCTGACCGTAAAGGCTGTTCACCTTCTCGTTCAGCTCAGCGATGCGGGCGTCGTCGCGCTCGTTCTTGCCGATCTCGTTGTTCAGGTCCATGCGGGCCAGATTGAACTCGCCGATCAGGTTCTGCAGCTCCTCATCCTTATCGTTTGCCTTGCGGGCCTGATCCAGAATGACGTAGCGGGGGTCGGTCTGCAGTGCCATAGCGGCACGCTTGAAAAGATCAATGCAATCCATGATTGGGTTCTCCTTGTTGTGTTTTTATTCTTTCTGGGGCAGTTTGCCCCGGAATCACTTTTTTATGCTTCCACCTCGCCCAGCAGCACGGTGGCGCGGGCACCGGTAAGATGTACGGTCGCGTAGCTGCCCAGCAGTGCCGGGTCGGCGGCAAACTCCACGGTCAGGTTATTGTCCAACCGGCCGGAAAGGGTGCCCTCGTTGCGGCCAAAGCCCTCCACCAGCACCCGGACGGTCTGCCCTACCTGCGCCTTAACCAGTGCCATGGCGATCTCGTCCTGCGTTGCCAGCAGGCGGGTCATGCGGTCGGTCTTTTCCTTGCGGGGGGTGGGGTCCGGCATTTCGGCAGCCTTGGTGCCGGTGCGCTTGGAGTAGATAAAGGTGAACAGCTGCATATAGCCCACCTTGCGCACCAGTTCCAGCGTTTTTACAAAGTCCTCCTCGGTCTCGCCAGGGAAGCCCACAATGATATCGCTGGAGAAGGTGATGCCGGGCACGGTCTTGCGGGCGTAGTCGATGAGTTCCAGATACTGCTCCACCGTATAGTGGCGGTTCATCTGCTGCAAAAGCCGGTCGGAGCCGCACTGCACCGGCAGATGCAGGTGCTTGCACAGCTTCGGCTGGGCGGCGATGGTATCAATGAGCTTATGGCTGGCGTCCTTGGGGTGGCTGGTCATAAAGCGGATATGATAATCGCCGGGCACGGTGCACAGCAGGTTGAGCAGGTCGGAGAAATCGATCTGCTCTTCCAGCCCCTTGCCGTAGCTGTTCACGTTCTGACCCAGCAGGGTGATCTCCTTATAGCCCGCCTCCACAAGGCTGTGGAACTCGGCAAGGATATCACCGGGCTTGCGGCTCTTCTCGCGGCCGCGGACATAGGGCACGATACAGTAGGTGCAGAAGTTGTCGCAGCCGTACATGATGGGCAGCCACGCGCGGAACTCGCTCTCGCGCCGGATGGGAATGTTCTCCACGATGACCGGACGCTGTGCGGGGTCCAGCAGCACCCGCTTATGCTTTTGCAGTTTCTGGGCAACCAACTGCGGCAGGGTGTCGATGCCGTCCACGCCGAACACCAGATCCACATAGGGGTAGCTCTTGCGCAGCTTTTCCACAACGTGCTGTTGGTTAGCCATGCAGCCGCACAGGCCGATGATGAGGCCGGGCTTTTTTTCCTTGAGCCCCTTCAGCGCGCCCACATTGCCGAACACCCGCTGCTCAGCGTGCTCGCGCACGGCGCAGGTGTTGAACAAAATCAGGTCGGCGTCCTCGGGTTTATCGCACAGGCCGTAGCCGATATCTACCAGCACGCCCTTGATGCGCTCGCCGTCGTTGACGTTCTGCTGACAGCCGTAGCTGTGCACAAAGGCCAGCGGCGGGGTGTCGTAGGTCTGCCGCACCAGCTCGGCGGCAACGGTATTATGTTCAAAGTTAATGTATTCCAAAAAAACCATCCTTCTCCGCCGGGCAGGGTAGCCCCATGCGGCGAAACTCTATTTTCTGCCATTCTATAAAAGACACTCTTTAGTATACCCTGTTTGGCCGCTGCGGGCAAGAGGAAACATGCAAATTTTATGCCTGTTTGGCCGCTGCCGTCTCTGCATCCTGCTTGCGGCAGCACTCTTCGCACACGCCCAGCAGCACCACGGCGCAGTCCTGCACCCTGCCCTTCTGGTTTTTGACCAGTTCCATCACCTGTTTTCCGTCCACATCTGCATCGGTCACGCCGCCGCAGACGGTGCAGTACAAATGGCTGTGCCACGGCAGAGTGTGGTCAAAGCGGTCGGCCTTGCCGGGAATGGATACCCGGCGCACCCGCCCGGCCTCCACCAGACTGTTCAGGTTGCGGTATACGGTGCCAAGGCTCAGGTTCGGGCACTCCTGCGCGGCTTTATCGTAGATTTCCTCCGCAGTCGGGTGGTCGCACAGCCGCTCCACCGTCTGCATGACAAGCTCCCGCTGTTTTGAGTAACGCATATCCATCCTCCTTTTTCACACGGTTCAGACGTTTTCTTCCCCTTTGATTTTTGCCCAGTACGCCCGGGCGGCCTGCTCGGTCTTGTTGTCGCCAAAGGTGTAGTATTTGGTATCCTTCAGCACATCCGGCAGATACTGCTGCTGTACCCAGTGGTTTGCGTAGCTGTGGGCGTATTTGTAGTTCTGCCCCTTTACCAGCGCATCCTCGCCGTCAAAGTGCTTGTTTTGCAGCTGGCGCGGGATGGGGCCGGTACGCCCGGCCTGCACATCCGCAATGGCTGCGTTGATGGCATCGTGGGCGCTGTTGGATTTGGGACTGGTGGCCACCAGGATCACCGCGTCCGCAAGCGGCAGACGCGCCTCCGGCAGGCCCACCATGTTGGCGGCATCCACCGCCGCCTTGACGATGGGGATGATCTGCGGATAGGCAAGCCCCACATCCTCGCAGGCGCACACCATCAACCGGCGGCAGGCAGAGGGCAGGTCTCCCGCCTCCAACAGGCGTGCCAGATAGTGCAGCGCCGCGTCCGGGTCGGAGCCGCGCATGGACTTCTGGTAGGCAGAAACGATGTCGTAGTGGTCGTCGCCCTCCCGGTCGTAGCGCATGGCGGTGCGGCGGGTGACCTGCCGGATCATATCCAAGGTGATGCGCTTTTCTCCGTTTTCCACCGGCGCTGCCGTGACTGCAAAGTCCAGACAGCCCAGCGCCTTGCGCAGATCGCCCCCGGCGCTTTCAGCCAGATAGGCACAGGCATCCTCGTCCATGCACACCGGCACCTGTTCCCCCTCGGAAAGGCGCTGCACGGCATTGCGCACCCCGCGCTCCACATCCGCTGCGGCAAGGGGCTGGAACTCAAACACCGTGCAGCGGGAAAGCAGGGCGTTATAGATGTAGAAATAGGGGTTCTCGGTGGTGGAAGCGATCAGGGTAACGCTGCCGTCCTCGATGCATTCCAAAAGGCTCTGCTGCTGCTTTTTGTTCAGGTACTGGATCTCGTCCAGATACAGCAGAATGCCGCCCGCTGCTGCCAGCGTGCCGATATCCTTGAGCACCGCCTTGATATCCCCGGTGCCGCAGGAGGTGCCGTTGAGCTTGTGCAGGGTCATGCCGCTGTTCTCGGCAATAATGCGTGCCACCGTGGTCTTTCCAGTACCGGAGGGGCCGTAAAAGATCATGTTGGGGATGCGCCCGCTCTCGATGGTGCGGCGGAACACCCGCCCCGGCGCCAGAAGATGCTGCTGCCCGCACACATCTGCCAGCGTTTTGGGACGCAGGCGCTGCGCAAGTGGTTCATTCATGGTGGTTTCTCCTTCCCTGCCCGCAAGGCACTTTTTATATAGTATAGCGCATTTAGAAAAGGAGGACAAGAGCTTTTCTGAAAATCATTCTCAGATAATGCCCCGCAAACATTTACAAATCCTGTCAAACATGGTATGATTCAGGTATTCCCTTTCAAAGGAGGTTTGTCCCATGCCGGTACGAAAAAAAGCCCCGGAGGATCTTGCCGCAAAAAAAGCGCTGGCGCTGGAGGTCATCCGGCGTCTCAAGGCTGAATACCCGGATGCAGGGTGCACCTTGGACTACGACCACGCGTGGCAGCTGCTGGTCAGCGTGCGGCTGGCCGCCCAGTGCACGGATGCCCGGGTGAACATTGTGGTGGAGGAACTGTTTGCCAAATACCCAAGCGTAGCTGCGCTGGCTGCCGCCGAGCCGGAGGACATTGAAGCCCTCGTCAAGCCCTGCGGGCTGGGGCACTCCAAGGCGCGGGATATCTCGGCCTGTATGCGGATGCTGCGGGACAAGTACGACTGCCGTGTGCCCAATACCTTTGAGGAGTTGCTCGCTTTGCCCGGCGTAGGGCGCAAGAGCGCAAACCTCATCATGGGGGATGTGTTCGGCAAGCCCGCCATCGTCACCGACACCCACTGCATCCGGCTGTGCAATAAGATCGGCCTTGTGGACGGCATTAAGGAGCCGCAAAAGGTGGAGATGGCGCTATGGAAGATCATCCCGCCGGAGGAAGGCAGCGACCTTTGCCACCGCTTTGTGATGCACGGCCGTGCGGTGTGCAACGCCCGCAAGCCGGAATGCGAAAAATGCTGTTTGAAAGACATCTGCCGCGCCGCCCGCGAAGCCGCCGGGCCGCAGGCAGAGCCGTAATTTTCAAGGAGGTATAATCTATGATCACCTTAACCATTTTACTTATCGTTGCCCTGCTGTGCGTACTGGTGGGCTGTCTGACCGGTCTGCTGACTCTGGTTGGCGTGCTGGCTTCCCTTTTTGTGGGCGTACTGGTGGGTGCACTGGCCGGATATCTGGCCGGGCGTTTTATGGGCACGGAAACTTCCCTTGGCCGCAACATCCTGATGGGCGTGCTGGGCAGCTTTGTGGGCGAGTTTCTGTTCGGCCTGCTGGGCATCCACGCTTCCGGCAGCTTTTCTTCCTTTGCCATCTCGGTGGTCGGTGCCTGCATCTGCATCTGGATCGGGCAGAAAATTGCTAAGTAAGTTCTTTGTATCAATATACCGCCGCGTTCTGCTGCCGGAGTTTTCCGGGCAGGGTGCGGCGGCTTTTTTATGGGCGTTCTGCCGGATAATCCCTTGCCCGGGCTGTGTAAACCGCCAAACTTTCTGCCAATTCTTGACAGGCATTTCCTGCCGTTGTATCGTTGACCCAGAAACGGAGGGTTCAACATGGAAAAAGCACTTGCACATATTTCTGAGGACGGAACCCGCACCCAGACCGTCTACGAGCATCTTTCCGGCACAGCACGCCTTGCCGGAGCTTTTGCCGCACCCTTTGGCGCTGCGCAGGAGGCTGCATACACCGCATGGCTGCATGACATTGGCAAATACAGCGTTGCTTTCCAGCAGCGGCTGGCGGGCGGTACTGCAACCGACCACTCGACCGCCGGTGCACAGGAAGCGATGAAGGGCTGTGTGCCCCACGTTCAGGCCGCTTTTGCCATAGCCGGGCACCACACCGGTCTGCCGGATGGCGGCAACCGAAGGACAGCCGATGCCGCTGACGCTACCCTCTTTGGGCGGCTGAAAAAGCCGGTGGAGCCTTACGATGGCTGGCGGGAGGTCGCCCTGCCCCAGAGCGCCCCGCCGGACTGGGCAAGCCGCGACCCGCTGGATTTTGCATTTTTCACCCGGATGCTCTACTCCTGTCTTGTGGACGCGGATTTTATCGACACCGAAACTTTTATGAACGGGCAGGCCGCGCCCCGGGGCAACAGCACCACGCTTTCTTCTCTGCTGGAAAAGGTGCGTGCCAAGGCCAGCGGCTATCTTGCGGCACAGAGCAGCTCGCCGGTAAGCTGCCAGCGCAATGCCGTGCTGCGGGCCTGCATGGAAAAAGGTGCCCACGGCGCACCGGGGCTGTATACCCTCACCGTGCCCACCGGCGGCGGCAAGACCTTCGCCTCCCTTGCCTTTGCGCTGGAACAGGCAGCAGCGCAGGGCATGAAACGGGTGATCTATGTGATTCCGTATATGTCCATCATCGACCAGACTGCCGCTGTTTTTGCAGACCTTCTGGGCGCAGAAAACGTACTGGCCGATTACTCCTGCGCGGACTACAAAAGCCTTGAACAGGAAAAGTTGACCCCGGCGCAGTACCGCCAGCTGCTGGCTAGCGAAAACTGGGATGCACCTGTTGTGGTGACCACTGCGGTACAGTTTTTTGAATCGCTGTACGCCAACCGCAGCAGCCGCTGCCGCAAACTGCACAACATCGCGGACAGTGTGGTCATCTTTGACGAAGTGCAGACCCTGCCCACCAGTTATCTGCTGCCCTGCGTCAGTGCTATTGCGCAGCTGGTGCGGCATTACCACGCCACCGCCGTGTTATGCACCGCCACCCAGCCCGCACTGGAGCCATACTTCCGGCAGTTTGCGCCGGAGCTGCCCTTGCAGGAGATCGTGCCGGACACTGCCACTTTATACAGCACCCTGCGCCGCACCACCCTTTGCGATGCCGGAGAGCTGACGCAGGAGGCACTGACTGCGCAGCTTTGCGCACTGCCGCAGGTGCTGTGCGTGGTGAACCGGCGCAAAACGGCGCAGGAAGTGTACGCCGCCCTGCCCACCGAGGGCAGCTACTGCCTGACCACGCTATTGTGCGCCGCAGACCGCCGCCGCCAGCTGGCAGAGATCCGGCAGCGGCTGCGGGAGGGGCTGCCTTGCCGGGTGGTGTCCACCTCGCTGATCGAAGCCGGTGTGGACGTGGATTTCCCCGCCGCATACCGGGAGCAGTGCGGGCTGGATTCCCTTTTACAGACCGCCGGGCGCTGCAACCGGGAGGGACACCGCAGCGCGGCAGAGAGCCTAGTATACCGTTTTAAGCTGGAAGGCTGCGGCGTCCCGCAGATGCTGCGCCAGAACGTACACGCCATGCAGTACGCAGCAGGCTGCACCGCAGCGCTGGACAGCCCGGAGGCGGTCAGAGCTTATTTTAAGGAGCTGTATTTTGCGCGGGGCGAGGCCGCACTGGACACCAGCGGCATTCTGGACGCCCTGCGCAAGGGGATCTCGGGCTGCATTTTCCCGTTTGCGCAGGTGGCAGAGCAGTTCCATCTGATCGAAGCCCCCACCCGCACCGTTTACCTGCCTGTTGGCGAAGGCAAAGCCCTTTGCGAGCAGCTCAACGGAACTGTGAGCCGCGCACTTTACCGCAAGCTGGGCGCTTACAGCGTAGCCTGCTATGCCCAGCAGTTTCAGGCACTGGAATCTGCCGGAGCGTTGGAACCACTGCCCAACGGCAGCGCTATCCTGACCGACAGCACTCTGTACGATGCCAAGACCGGGCTTTCCATGGACGTGGAGACCGGAAAAGGCCTGTTTTTCTGACAAAAAAGTAGAAACAAGGCAAAGATAATGTTTAGAAGTCCTTTTTATTGTATTTTATCTGTTGTAATATAGTATTTGATAAATGAAGAAACGGCAAAGCATCTGTCGCTCTGCCGTTTCCCCGTCATACATCCATGACCTACTAATTATTTCTATCCACATCTCAGTGTACACACCGGATGACAGCAACAGTATACGAAAAAAAGCATTAAATTGCAAGTTTCCCCTTGTATTATTGATCAAATTGTGTTATTCTAGGCCCAGAAAGTCTTATACATCCTTTACTTAATAATTGAAATGTAGAAAGAGGTGGTTTATGTGGGCAAGTTTTCTCTTTGCCTGAAGATTCAAATAAGCTTTGAAAGGAGGTGGTGTTCATGTCCATGCTGATCGAGGTCTGGGGCGACTACGCCTGCTTTTCAAGGCCTGAGATGAAAACCGAGCGCGTATCCTACGACATCATGACGCCCTCGGCGGCGCGCGGGCTGGTGGAAGCCATCTACTGGCACCCGGGCATGAAGTACCATATCGACCGCATCTATCTGCTCAAGCCGGTGCAGTTTGCCAGCATCCGGCGCAATGAGGTCAAGGCTACCCTGTTGTCCTCCGCGGCGCTCAGTGCAGCCAAGGGCGGTGAGGTGCCCATGCTGTGCACGGCAGAGAATATCCAGCAGCGGGCAGCACTGGTGCTGCAGGATGTGCACTACGTGATCGAATGCCATTTTACCATGACCGAAAAAGCCGCACCCGGCGATAACCCGGGCAAATTTCAGGATATCCTGCGGCGGCGGCTTGCCAAGGGGCAGTGCTATCACCAGCCCTGCTTTGGCTGCCGGGAGTTTCCGGCAAACTTCCGGGAATGGCACGGCAAGGCTGAAGAGATCCCCGCACTGTCCCTTACGCAGGATCTGGGCTTTATGCTGTATGATCTGGACTACTCCGACCCGGAAAATATCCGCTCCCAGTTCTTCCGGGCAAAGCTGGAAAACGGCGTGCTGGACTGCCGGGATGTGGAGGTGTTTACATGATCTTACAGGCACTTACCGCCTATTACGAGCAGCTTGTCCGGCAGGGCAAGCTTTCTGCCCCCGGCTGGGACGACAGCTTTAAAGTGAGCTATGAGCTGCGGTTGAACGATGCCGGGCAGCTGGTTTCCGTGCTCGACCTGCGCACGGAAACGAAGATGGGCAAAAAGACAGTCCTTGCCCCGCGTGCAATGCGCGTACCGGCACACGTCAAGCGTGCCTCTGGCATTGCAGCCAACTTTTTGTGCGATAACTCCACCTATCTGCTGGGCGCAGACGAAAAAGGCAAGCCGGAGCGCTCTACGGATTGCTTCAAGGCCTGTGCCAAATTACATCACGCCATTCTGGATGGCGTAGACAGCCCCGCAGCCCGGGCGCTCCTTGCTTATTTTGACCGCTGGGATCCGGCGCAGGCTGCCACGCATCCCCTATTGGCTGAGCAGTGGAAGGAGATCACAGGCAATGCCAACCTGATCTTCGGCTATGAGGCCGCCGACCACAGCCACAGTTTCGTCAATGACGACCCTGCCATTCAGAACGCATGGCAGGCGCACTACAACGACCGCTCTGCCGATTCGAACATGGGGCAATGCCTGATTACCGGCAAGTATGCCCCGATCGAGCGCACCCATCCGAATATCAGCGGTGTGCCCGGGGCGCAAAGCTCCGGCGCAGCACTGGTATCCTTCAACGCAGATGCATTCTGCTCCTACGGCCACAAGCAGGGCGAGAACGCCCCCATGAGTGAGTACGCAGCCTTTGCCTATACCACTGCGCTGAACCGCCTGCTTGCTGACCGCGACCACTGCAAGCACATTGGCGATACCACCATTTTGTGCTGGGCAGAAAACGCAGAGCCGGTCTATCAGGACGCCATGAGCATGTTCCTGTTTGGGGCAGATGAAGCAGCCGGCATTCAGGAAAGCGATGTACAGGCTGCGCTCAAACGGCTGTCTGCCGGGCAGACAGTGCCTTTTCTGGAAAAAGAGCTTTCGCCCGACCAGCACTTTTATCTATTGGGACTGGCACCCAACGCTTCCCGCCTGTCGGTACGGTTCTTTTTGCGGGACACCTTCGGCAGCTTTGCGCAAAACCTGCAAAAGCACGCCGAGGAAATGGCAATCGACTGCTCGGAAAAAGAAAAGTTCCGTACCCTGCCCATCTGGGCTGTGGTAAACGAGACCACCCGCACCGTGCCCGGACAGCCCGCAAAGCCGTCCCCGCAGCTGGCAGGCGACCTGCTGCGCGCCGTGCTGACCGGCGGGCGTTACCCCGCTACCCTATTGAACGGTGTGACCCTGCGCATCCGTGCCGAGCAGGCCGTGACCCGCGGCCGGGCTGCTGTGATCAAAGCATATTACCTGCGTAATTACCCTACCGAGCTGAACAAGGAGGTCTATACTGTGAGCCTGAACGAAACCACCAATGTTCCCTATCTTCTGGGGCGGCTGTTCTCTGTGCTGGAGGCTGTGCAAAAAGCTGCCAACCCCGGCATCAACACCACCATCAAGGACCGGTATTTCAATGCCGCCTGTGCCACGCCGGGCATGGCCTTCCCCACCCTGCTGCGGCTGAGCCAGAAGCATCTGCAAAAGCTGAATGACGGCCTTGCCACCTACTACGACAAGCAGATCACCGAACTGATGGCGCAGCTGCCGGAGAGCGGCTTCCCTGCCCGGTTCAGCCTGCCGGATCAGGGTAAGTTCACCATCGGCTACTACCACCAGACCCAGAAACGCTTTGCCAAAAAGAACGAGGAGGAATAAAAAATGTCTGCACCTATCAAGAACCGCTACGATTTCGTCATTTTGTTCGATGTGGAGAACGGCAACCCCAACGGCGACCCCGATGCCGGCAATATGCCCCGCATCGACCCCGAGACCGGCTACGGTCTGGTGACCGACGTCTGCCTGAAGCGCAAGATCCGCAACTATGTGGAGATGCTGAAAGAGGACGCCCCCGATGCCGACAATTACCGCATCTATGTCAAGGAGGGCGTACCCCTGAACCGCAGCGATGCCGAGGCGCTGGAGCACAACGGTCTGACCCCCAAAGACGACCTGAAAAAGGCCAAGAAAAGCGACCCGGAGATTGACCGCAAACTGCGGGATTATATGTGCGAACATTTCTACGATATCCGCACCTTCGGTGCCGTGATGACCACCTTTGTCAAGGGTGCGCTGAACTGCGGTCAGGTGCGCGGTCCGGTACAGCTGAGCTTTGCCCGCTCTGTGGATCCCATCGTGCCGCAGGAGGTGACTATTACCCGTGTAGCCATTACCACCGAGGCAGACGCCGAAAAGAAGAACAGTGAAATGGGCAACAAGCACATCGTGCCCTACGGCCTGTACCGTGCCGAGGGTTACGTTTCTGCCAATCTTGCCCGCAAGACCACCGGCTTCTCGGAGGAGGACTTGCAGCTGCTGTGGCAGGCTATCCTGAATATGTTCGAGAACGACCACAGCGCCGCCCGCGGCAAGATGGCCGTGCGGGAGCTGATCGTGTTCAAGCACGATTCCGAGCTGGGCAATGCGCCCGCCTACAAGCTGTTTGATGCCGTTACCGTGGCGCACAAGGCCGAGGTGGTCGCGCCCCGCAGCTATCGGGACTACACTGTCACGGTGGCCGACACCCTGCCGGAGGGCGTGCACTGCGAGAGGTTCCACTGATGGACGCGCCGGACGACTACCTGCAAATGTCCGGGATCCAGCATTTTGCCTTCTGCCGCCGCCAGTGGGCGCTGGCCTATCTGGAGCAGCAATGGGCTGAAAATCTGCGCACCACCGAAGGGCATCTGGATCACGCCCGCTGCCACGATGACACCCGCACCGAGCGCCGGGGCGATCTGCTGATCACCCGGGGAATGCGGGTGGTCAGCCACCGGCTGCGGATGGCAGGCAACTGTGACGTGGTGGAGTTCCGGGCTTGCGCAGATGGTATTCCGCTGCAAAGAACCCCCGGGCGCTGGCAGCCCTACCCAGTGGAGTACAAGCACGGCCACGCAAAAGAAACCGATGCTGACCGACTGCAATTATGCGCACAGGCCATGGCGCTGGAAGAAATGCTGGCATGCCATATCCCGGAAGGGGCGCTGTATTACTGCGAGACCAAACGGCGGGAAGCCGTACCTTTTACCGACGAACTGCGCAGCACCACCCGGCAGATGGCAGACGAGATGAACCAGTATTTTGCCCGCGGCTACACCCCAAAGGTAAAGCCCGGCAAGCACTGCAACGCCTGCTCCCTGAAAGAGCTCTGCCTGCCGGTGCTCTGCCAGAAAGCAGACGCCAAGGACTATCTGCGGCGATATCTGGACGAGACTGCGGCCACGGAGGTGACACCATGCGGCAATTCCTGAACACCCTGTTCGTTCTCAGCGAGGACGCTTACCTCACGCTGGACGGCGAAAATGTTGTGGTCAGCCGTGGGAAAACGGAGGTCGGGCGGGTGGCGCTGCACACGCTGGAAAGCATCCTCTGCTTCAGTTACAGCGGTGCCAGCCCCGCGCTGATGGGCAAATGCGGGCGTATGGGCATCGACCTGAGCTTTTATACCCCGCGCGGCCGCTTTTTAGCGCGCACTGTGGGCGAGGAACGCGGCAACGTATTGCTGCGGCAGACCCAGTACGCCGTTGCCGCCAGTGAAGCGCTCAGTTGCAGCTACGCCCGCAGCTTTATTCTGGGCAAGGTGTACAATGCCCGCTGGGTGCTGGAGCGTGCCACACGGGATCACCCGCAGCGGGTGCCCGTGGACGAATTGAAACAGACCAGCGCCCAGCTGGCTGCTGCCCTGCCGCTGGTGGAAAGCTGCGAGGATCTGGAGCAGCTGCGCGGGCTGGAGGGCGAAGCCGCACAGCGGTATTTCGACCGGTTCAACACGCTTATCTTACAGCAGAACGTGCTTTTGTGTTCACCAGCCGCAGCCGCAGACCGCCGCTGGACAACGTGAACGCACTGCTGTCCTTTGCCTATTCCCTGCTGGCCAGCGATTGTGCCGCCGCGCTGGAGGGTGCCGGGCTGGACCCCTATGTGGGTTTTCTGCACCGTGCCCGCCCCGGGCGGCGCAGCCTTGCGCTGGATCTGATGGAGGAACTGCGCGCCGTTTTGGCTGACCGTTTCGTGCTGTCCTGTATCAACCAGAAAGTGCTGAGCGCAAAGCACTTTGAAAAGCAGGAAAACGGTGCCGTTCTGCTGACCGAGGAAGGACGCCGCGCGTTCCTGAACGCATGGCAGCAGAAAAAACGCGAAGTCATCACCCACCCGTTTTTGAAGGAAAAGCTCTGCTGGGGGCTTGTGCCTTATGTGCAGGCGTTGCTGCTGGCGCGCACCCTGCGGGGCGATCTAGAGGTCTACCCTCCATTTTTCTGGAAGTGAGGTGCAATCATGCTGGTACTGATCACCTACGATGTAAACACCGAGACCTCCGCCGGACGCAAGCGGCTGCGCAAGGTTGCCAAGAAGTGCGTGGATCATGGGCAGCGGGTGCAGAATTCCGTGTTCGAGTGCCTGCTGAACGCATCGCAGTACGCGGTGCTCAAGGCAGAGCTGACCGCCCTGATCGACCCTGCCTTGGACAGTCTACGGTTCTACCAGTTGGGCAACAATTACCAGACTAAGGTCGAGCATGTTGGGCTGCACCCGGAGTTTGCGCAGGATAGTGTACTGATCTTTTGATGCCCCGCCAGTGCGAACAGGCAGCGCACATGGTTTTCCCGGACGCTTCGCACCGGAATACCAGCCGTTTGCACAAGTAACGGTGTGATTTTGCGGTTTGTTTTACAGGCACCTCTTTGCAATTTGTGCAGAGAGGTGTATAATGAGACAAAAGCAGAGGGTTTTCTCTCTGTTTTTGCTGTCGCCCTCCTCGCGGAGGGCGTGGATAGAAATTGAAGCGGCACACCGCAGGCGCCATCTACAACGCGTCGCCCTCCTCGCGGAGGGCGTGGATAGAAATCGATGCTGCCCACCTCGCCGGTGGCGCCGGTCTGGTCGCCCTCCTCGCGGAGGGCGTGGATAGAAATATTTTCGTTACCCACTCGGCGCCGTGGTCCTTGATGTCGCCCTCCTCGCGGAGGGCGTGGATAGAAATGTGTATCCGGTCGATTGCTGCAGCAAGGTCTACACGTCGCCCTCCTCGCGGAGGGCGTGGATAGAAATTGCTTTGACCGGGTGGCGGGGATCTCCGCGCCCGGTCGCCCTCCTCGCGGAGGGCGTGGATAGAAATTGCGCTGCTGCGGCAGCGCAGCAGCACCTCGCGGGTCGCCCTCCTCGCGGAGGGCGTGGATAGAAATGCTGAATAGATGCCAACCGGTCGGACTTCCGACAAGTCGCCCTCCTCGCGGAGGGCGTGGATAGAAATCTCTCGGTGGGTTGTGGGTCGTAGGTGATGCGACGTCGCCCTCCTCGCGGAGGGCGTGGATAGAAATGCCCTGCCTGCGACCTTCCCGCCGCAGTTGCGGAGTCGCCCTCCTCGCGGAGGGCGTGGATAGAAATTGGTGCGCATGGACAGCGGCGGGCATATCACAGCGTCGCCCTCCTCGCGGAGGGCGTGGATAGAAATGATGTCTCTCCAAACCGTTTGCCGCTGCCTGTGGTCGCCCTCCTCGCGGAGGGCGTGGATAGAAATACTATAGGCCGCCCAAATTGCGCCCGCTAAATTATGTCGCCCTCCTCGCGGAGGGCGTGGATAGAAATATCATGGTATTTTCTCCTATTCTTTTACGCCCGCTGTCGCCCTCCTCGCGGAGGGCGTGGATAGAAATATTTGTGACCGGTGCGCCAGTATACCCGGCAGACCGTCGCCCTCCTCGCGGAGGGCGTGGATAGAAATAACAGCGGCATCTTCAAGCTTGGCAAGAATCTGTAGTCGCCCTCCTCGCGGAGGGCGTGGATAGAAATCGTGATGTCATCGTATAGCAGAGCGAAACGGAAAGGTCGCCCTCCTCGCGGAGGACGTGGATAGAAATGAGCCTGCCGGGTGGTTCGACAAGGACGATTTTCAGTCGCCCTCCTCGCGGAGGGCGTGGATATACACTGTCATTGTCTTGATCCGAGATCTGCTGTCCGCAACTCCCGCAGTTTACCGATGATCTGATTCAAAAGTTCAACACGCTGTGTCCGTTCATCTGAGTACCGATTGATCTTTTCCAGTCTCATCATATCTTGCCGAACATCTTCTGCGACATAGTACATTGCCAGCGCAGAATGTTTTCCAAATTCTTGAAGAGCGTCTGTGTTGGCAGCCTGAACACAAGCCCCCGCCGCACGAATGTACCCTTCATAGATCTCACGATCGTGCTGCTGTTTTTCTATCTTGTCCTGATGTTCGTATTCCAGTTGTCTCATTTTTTCTGCGTGTTTGTTGTTCAGATATGTTGTTGCTACCGGAGATACAACGGCTCCAATAATAGCCACGATCGCTGCAATTTCAGAAAAATCCATTTTCATCGCCTTCCTTCTGCCCCAGTATACCGCAGAAGCAACCCCACATCAAGGCGGTCATGCCACCGCATACAAAATAAGATCATTCCGAATTTTCCATTGTATTTTACAGCGTCCGGCGCTATACTCATTGCATAAGATACTTCCTGTGCATCCGCAAGGGTACACCGCACTGCCTTCGGGAGCAGTGTGGGAGTATCTTTTTTATAATAAAAACGGAGAGACATAATCATGACGGAAACGATTCCTTGCCCAGTATGCGGCAAGACCCATGTTGCAGAATATGACATCTGTGATGTCTGTGGTTGGGAAAATGACCCTGTGCAACTTTTCGAGCCCAACCTTCCCGGCGGTGCAAACGAAATGAGTTTGCAACAAGCCAAAATGTGATATCACCTTATCAAAAACCGAACTACTATGTGCACAGGCGATATGATTAAAGTAAGATTTATCGGAAAAGACGATCCTATTGCATTGCGCAATGGAAAGATTTATGTTGCCCGCGTATTGAAACCAACAAAAAAGGGAAAACGCTGGTACGGAATCGAACGGAGTGAAATCAAATGAAAGAATACACGCCTTCTGGTAAAACACCGGAAGAACTTGCAGCTGAAATCAAAAAGCTGGAAGAAGAAAGCGAAAATATGACCGAATGGCCAGATGTAGATAACTACGTTGACGATTGAACCACGATGCACGCGCACCGTGGTTTTTGTTTGCCCATTTTTAGCACGATGTAGAAATGCACTGTGCTATTATTGTGCCACTTCTTGCGCCACTAAATAAAGCAATTTCCAGATAAACAGGGGTAATTAAGGCACAAGCGCCCACTTTCCCATCCCCTGCCGCACAAACAAAAACCCCCGAAAACCGGCTTCACAAGCCAACTTTCGGGGGTTTCTCTTTGGAGCTACTGACCTGATTCGAACAGGCGACCTGCTCATTACGAGTGAGCTGCTCTACCAGCTGAGCCACAGTAGCACATTGCACATCTGCTGCAACAGGCAATATTTTACCATATTTCCGCGGTGCTGTCAAGGCCGGATTTCCTGTAAGCGGGGCAGCTTTTGCGGGGCGTTTCACAAAAAGTTGTTGCATTTTGGCCCGGCGGCCTTATAATAGAATTGATTGCGCAAAAGGCCGCGCCTTTTGCCGGAAAGGACGAGCTGCACCATGATTTTTGTTCCCCTGCTGCACTACTTTTTGTGCAAGAATGATTACAGCGGCAACGAAGCCGGGCTGCGCTACCGGCTTACGCCGGGCAAGCGCACCGTGCCGGATCCGGACGGCGGCGCAGATGCCACCAAAGAAGAGAAAATTCTCACCGTGGACTACTGGCCCGCGCCTTGGACGATCGATAAGACCGACCCCGCCCTGCGCCGCCGGGAGGTATTTCCGCTTACAGACGAAGGGCGTGCCGCCGCTGCGCAGTATCTGAAAGACGCCTACGATGCCGAGCCGGAGCGCTGGAACAACTGCCCGGACATGATGGACTGCGACCCTTGGGAGCCGCCTGCCGAGCCGGATACCGCCAACGAATAAACCGAACGAGGAAACCATGATCTACCGTTTGAAAGAACTGAAGGGCGATACCATCGCCGTGCCGCAGCTGGTGTTCTCCAAGCTGGGCATTGCCGAAGAATACAATGTGCGGGTGGCGCTGTATGTGCTGGCTACCGGCGTGACCGACCCGGACAAACTCTGCGCCGACCTCAAGCTGCGCAGCCGCATCAGCGCCGAGAGTGCGCTGGCCTTCTGGGCGGGCGCGGGGCTTTTGGAGCGCTACGAGGAGAACGCCGCCCCGGGCGCAGAGCCCAGCGCCCCTGCCCCTATGCGCTGGGCGGAGATCGCCGCCGCAAGCCGCACCGACCCCATGATCTCCAGCCTGATCGACTGCGGGCAGACCAGCTTTGCCCGTCCGCTGACCCACACCGAGATGGAAAAGCTGGTAAACCTGTATGTGCAGGAGGGCTTTGCACCCGAGACCGTGATGCTGTGCGTAGCCTATGTGGGCAGCCGGGGCAAGCGCACCATGGCTGCCGTGACCCACGAACTGAAGGTCTGGCGTGCCGAGGGCGTGGAGACCGGCGAACAGGCTGACGCCCACTTAAAGCTGCTGGCACTGCGCCAGAGCCGCGAGGAGTATGTCAGCGGCCTACTGCAGATCTCCACCGAGGAACTGACGCTGGGCGGGCGCAAGGCCATTGCGCGCTGGTACGAGGTGTACGGCTACGATGACGCCATGGTACAGGAAGCCGCCGTACAGGCTGGTCCCAAGCGGGATCTGTGGTACTGGAACAGCATCCTGAAAACATGGAACGCCAAGGGTCTGCGCAACATCCATGATGTGCGCGGCCCTGTGGCCGCAGCCGGTGCCAGCCGGAATATCCGGGTGGACCGCGACACGCCCAGCGGAAACGATATCCTGAAAAACGCCACCCGCCGCCGTTCCCTGATCAAGAAACCGGAGTAAGGAGCCTTTATGCGTACCAAAAACGAATTGTATCAGCAGGCATTGCGCACCGTAGCCATGCGGCGGCAGACCGCCCGTGCCCTTGCGCAGGATGCACAAGCCGAAGCCGAGGCCGCCATCCCCGGGCTGCGCCACGCCGAGGAGGAGGTGCGGGTACGGGGCATCCGCTGCGCCATTGCCGGAGCCTCCGGAAAGGACCGCACCGAGACCGCCGCTGCCCTTGCGGCGGCAAAGCAGAAGCTGGCCGCGTTGCTGGCTGAGAGCGGACGCCCTGCGGATGCGCTGGAGCCGAAGTTCACCTGCAAGCGGTGCGAGGACACCGGCGCGGTGGACGGCCACACCTGCGACTGTGTGCGCCGGGTGATGCAGCAGCTGCGCCGGAAGGAGATCGAGGAACTGTCCAGTCTGTCCATCTCCAGCTTTGACACCATGCAGCTGGACTACTACCCCAACACGGTGGACAAGGCGCTGGGTGAGAGCGTGCGCAGCTACATGGCCGAGGTTCTGGCCGACCTGCGGGATTACGCCGCGGACTTCTCCCCTGCCACCCGCGAAAGCCTGCTGCTGGTAGGCAACGCAGGGCTGGGCAAGACCCATGCCGCTCTTGCCATTGCCGGGGAGGTGCTGCGGCAGAACTACGATGTGATCTATGTCTCCTGCCCGGACTTTTTCGGCAAGCTGGAGGCGCTGCATTTCGGCACAGACCCCGGCGGCGAGGAGGAGACCTTGTTCCAGACTGCCTGCAACGCCGATCTGCTGATCTTGGACGATCTGGGCACGGAATTCAACTCCAGCTTCTTCCTGACGAATCTGTACAGCCTGCTGAATAACCGCTTGGGCGCAAAGCTGCCCACCATCGTCACCACCAACATCACGGACGGTACGCTGCTGGAAAAGCTGTATACAGAGAAGATCTCCAGCCGCCTTGCAGCCTTTGTGCAGATCCAGTTCTTAGGCAGTGATATCCGGGTACAGAAGGCCGCAGAATAAGTCGATTTATTTCTGCCGGAATTGTACATCTTTTGAGAGAAGCAATCGCAAAATAAGTGCGAATCACCGTGCAAACGAAAAGCCATCTGCCGCAGCATGACCGGGGTTTAAAGCCCTTGGAATCAGCTGTGGCAGATGGCTTTATTGTTTGACAAATCAGAACTCTAATGCAGGGCTTACCTCGTTGCGGCGCTGTGCCTGCACGATGCAGTCCTTTTCCGGCACGACACCGGCTGCGCCCAAGGTGGTGAACACGGTCTGCAGGGCAAGGGCCGGCGTGTTATTCTCCTGCGAAAGATGGCACAGGGCAAACTTTTTGCAGCCGCTCTGGATCAGTTCCAGAAGCTTTGCGGAGCACTCATCGTTGGAAAGGTGTCCCCGCACGCTCTCGATGCGGGCGCGCAGATAGTAGGGGTAGGGCCCGCTGCGCAGCATGTGCAGGTCGTAGTTGCTTTCCAGCGCCACAAGGTCACAGCCGGAAAGCGCCTCGTGCACCGGCGGGGTCAGGGTGCCAAGGTCGGTGGCGATGGTCATGGTCTTATCGTCCGGGGTGTGGATGCGGTAGCCCACGCAGGGCACATCGTGGCTGGTGGGGAAGGACTGCACCCCGAAGCAGCCGATGTCCTCTTCCCTGCCCTCCAGCACGTTCAGCTCACAGTTGGCGGGCACGATATCGTTGGCGTCCAGAAAATCCAGCGTAGCCGCTGCGCCGTACACCGGCAGCGGGTTCTTTTTCAGGAAGGTGGAAAGCCCCTTGACGTGGTCACTGTGCTCGTGGGTGACAAGGATGCCCGCGCAATCGCTGATGGCAAGCCCCAGCGATTTGAGCGCTGCCGTGGTGGTGCGCACACCCTTGCCCATATCTACAATGAGGTACTGCGCGCCGCAGCGCACCACGCTGCTGTTGCCGGAGGAACCGGAATACAATGAAATGAACTCTGCCATGAAAACCTCTTATGTTATCAGCCAAAAACAGCCCGCCGCACAGAACTTACGGCAGGCTGTTTATTTTTTTGTTTGTGTTACAGGGCCTGTTCCAGTGCGGCGGGCATCCGCTCCACCTTGCTGATCTCAGCGCCCAGACCGCGCAGTTTTTCCACGATATTCTCGTAGCCGCGCTCGATATGACCGATCTCCTCGATCTCGCTGGTGCCGTCGGCCATCAAAGCGGCCACCACCATGGCGGCACCGGCACGCAGGTCGGAGGCGCGCAGCGGGGCGGGGCTGAGCTTTTCTACGCCCTCAAACACGGCCACCTGACCGTCCACCTGCACGCTGGCACCCATCTTGCGCAGCTCGTCCACATAGCGGAAGCGGTTGTCCCACACGCTCTCGGTGATGGTGCTGGTGCCCTTGGCCACGCTCAGCAGCACACCCATCAGGGGCTGCATATCGGTGGGGAAGCCGGGGTGCGGCATGGTGTTGATCTTCAGCGGCAGAATATCACCGGTACGGGACACCCGCACAGCATCGTCAAATTCTTCCACAGTGATCCCTGCACGGCGCAGCTTGGCCGTGATGGGCTCCAAGTGCTTGGGGGTGACGTTCTTGATGAGCACATCGCCGCCGGTGGCAGCAGCAGCCACCATATAGCTGCCGGCTTCGATCTGATCCGGGATGATACTGTAAGTGCAGCCGTGCATCTTTTCCACGCCGCGCACCTTGATGACATCCGTACCGGCACCGCGCACGTCTGCGCCGCACATATTCAAAAAGTTTGCCAGATCCACCACATGGGGCTCCTTGGCGCAGTTTTCCAGAATGGTCTGACCCTTGGCCATGACCGCAGAGAGCATACCGTTCATGGTAGCGCCCACGCTGACCTTATCAAAGAAGATATGGGCACCGGTCAGCTCCTGCTTGGAGCGCACGGTGATCATGCCGTAGTCCACGCTGTCCTCTGCGCCCAGCGCGCTGAACACCTTCAGGTGCTGGTCGATGGGGCGGGGGCCCAGATTGCAGCCGCCGGGCATGGCCACCTGTGCCTTGCCGAAGCGAGAGAGCAGCGCGCCAAGGAAGTAGTAGCTGGCGCGCATCTGACGGGACAGATCGTCCGGGACGTTGGTGGTGACCAGATGCCGTGTATCGATCTCGTAGGTGTTGCGGTTGAGCATCTTCACCTGCGCACCAAGGGTGCTCAGGATCTTGAGGCTGACCGACACATCGCTGATATCGGGCAGATTTTCGATCACACAGACATCCGCTGCCAGAATGGTAGCAGGCAGGATGCCCACAGCCGCATTTTTTGCACCGGAAATGGTCACTTCTCCGTGCAGGGGCTTACCGCCGGTAATAACAAATTTCTCCACTTTTATGATCTCCTTGTCAAAGGCCTGTGCCACAGGCCTGTTAAGGCTACTGAAAGCATTCCATCTCGTTACTTGTACCGCCGGGGTGTACAGATTCACCAACACCGGGGCAGATTTATAACTATCCTATTATACACTACTTCCACAAAAAAGCAAAGCCCGATTTGTATCTGTTTCATTATTTTCTGTTTTGCCCAGATTACACGCGGATATTCCAAAATTTTATTGAATTTTTCATCAATTTTGACGGATGCTGACCCCGATTTTACCCTTTGGCGATATCACCAAACGTGATCTTCGCACCGTGCTTCCGGGATCCAGCCCAGCTGATAGGCCGTTACCAGCTGCTTAAGATCATGCACGCGCTCCCGCAGCACCTCGCCCTCGTCCGTATCTTCCACGAGAATACGATGATTTTCGGTCTCCAGAATGTTCTTCTGGGACAGAATGTCCAAGTTCTCCCGCACTGCTTTTTCTGCGCTTTCAAAGGGCTGATGGGTGCGCAGAGACATGGTGCGGCTGGAATACACCAGTGTATACCCGGCAATGCCGGTCTTTTCGTGGTAGGCGCGGCAGAACCCGCCGTCAATGACCACCAGCCGTCCCCCGCCTTTGATGGGGCTCTCGCCGTTTTTCTCCTGCACCGGCACATGGCCGTTGACGATATGGCTCGTGCCCGGCAGACCGAACTCTGCCAGAATGCGGCGGCAGGCGGCTTCATCGTTGTACCAGCTATAATAGGGGTCCTTGACCTCCGTATGGGTGGAAGGGTCGGCGATATACAGCCGCTCGAAGGTGGTCATGGCGCTGCGGCCGAACAGCGGCGAAAGCTTGCCGCACCACAGATACCATAGAAAATCCTGTCCGCTCTGGCGGGCAGCGCTGCCCTCCGCCCCGTAGTAGCCACGGCGGGCGCGGGCATCGCAGTAGTCCATCAGGGCACGGCCGGAGTAGCGGCGTCCCTCGAAGTGCTCCACCGCAAAGCCGCCCTTCGTGTTCATGGGCACAGCACCATGGTAGAGCAGATTGCCGTTCTCAATATGGTACACGCTGCCCTTTGCATACAAAAATTCAATGTGCTGCTGTAACCTTTCGCTCTGCCGGAAGGACTGCACCAGCTTGTGCAGCACCAGCTCCTCGTCCGGGTTCAGCTTTGCGGGGTCTGCCGGGTCTACCGTGGGAAAGGAGGTGTCCCGCAAAGGATAGCGCTTCTCCCCTACCTGCACGGTGTGGGCGTCCCAGTCGATGCGGCGCAGATAATCCCGCCCCTGCATCTGGAAATCCGGGTTGCGGTCGATGACCTGACATTCCAGCTTGAACATGAGGATAGCGATGGCCTTGTGCATCACGGCGCAGCGGTGGAGCATTCCCTGCGTGTAAGGGCCGCGGGCGGCATCCGTGTGGGGCATCCAGATAGATAGATCGTCCTCGCCGTAGAACTGCTCCGCCATACGCTGCAAGTGCCGCAGGTTGATGCCATAGCAGTCCTCCAGCATCCCATGGTTGTGGTAAGCCAGCGTCGTTTTAAGTACGGTGCAGATGCAGATGGGACTGCCGGCGGCAGCACCCATCCACACCACGTCATGGTTGCCCCACTGGATATCCACATTGTGGTGACGCATCAACAGATCCAGAATAATGTCCGGGCGGGGGCCGCGGTCAAACAGGTCGCCCACGATATGCAGCTTATCCACCGCCAGATGCTTGATAAGCTCGCACAGCCGCACGATAAAGCGGTCGGCGCGGCCGTTCTCGATGATGCTGCCCACGATCTGGCCGTAGTACAGGTCTTTATCGTGATCCTCAAAGTGGGCGTGAAGCAGCTCATCCAGAATATAGCCGCAGCTGGAAGGCAGGCAGCTGCGCACATGGTCGCGGGTGTGCTTGGAGGACACCAGACGGCAGATATCGATCAGCTGGAGAAGGGTCTGGGTGTACCACTGCTCCAGCGCATCCTCGGTGGTACAGCGTGCTTTAAGCTGAGGCAGCTTTTCGGTGGGATAGTAGATCAGGGTGGCAAGCTCTGCACGGGCTGCCTCCGGCATGGTATCGCCCAGCACGGCATCCACCTTTTCCCGGATGACACCGGAAGCAGAGTTCAGGATGTGTACAAAGGCTTCATTCTCACCGTGCAGGTCACTCATAAAGTGCTCGGTGCCCTTGGGCAGCTTGAGCAGCGCCTGATTGCTGATGATCTCGCTGGCGGCCGCCGCCTGCGAGGGGTAATCTCTGGCCAGCAGGGTCAGATATTTCAGATTATCGCGGATCTCATCGGTTTCGGTGCGCATGGTCTCCTCCATCATAACGCATTCCTTGCCCTGCAAAGATGTTGCGTTTTTTGTATTATCGTTTCTCTGTATTTCAGTATAGCACGAATGGCACCAAAAGTGGTATACTGAATACGAAAATTTTAAGCAAAGGACTTTGGATATTATGCCGAAAACCATTTCCGTTCCCACTCGCTGCACCCTCTGTCCCCGCCGCTGCGGTGCTGACCGTGCCGCCGGGCGCACCGGCTTCTGCGGGGCAGGCGCTACGCTAAAAGCTGCCCGCGCCGCCCTTCACCACTGGGAGGAGCCCTGCATCAGCGGCACAAGGGGCAGCGGCACGGTGTTCTTTTCCGGCTGCACCCTCAAGTGCTGCTTCTGCCAGAACTACCCCATCAGCGCCGAGGGGCTGGGCAAAGAGATCACCGTGGAGCACCTGGCCGAGATCTTTTTAAATTTACAGGCGCAGGGCGCGCACAACATCAATCTGGTCACCCCCGGGCAGTGGCAGCCGTGGGTCATCGCTGCGCTGGACATCGCCCGCGCCAAGGGGCTGCGGCTGCCCATCGTGTGCAACACCGGCGGCTACGAGACTGTGGAAAGCGTACAGGCGTGGCGCGGGTACGTTGATATCTGGCTGGGTGATCTGAAATATGTGTCCTCTGCCCTTTCCGCAGAGCTTTCCGCCGCGCCGGACTATTTTGCACAGGCAAAGCCCGCCATCGAGGCCATGATGGCGCAGGCGGGGCACCCGGTGTTCGATGCAGAGGGCATCCTGCAAAAGGGGGTCATCCTGCGGCATCTGGCGTTGCCGGGTCATGTGGAGGACAGCTTTGCTGTGCTGGACCAGATGGCTGCGTGGAACGACGCCGACCCCGGGTGCTTTCTGCCCAGTGTCATGAGCCAGTACACTCCCTTCTACAAGGCCGCAGAGCACGGCATCGGGCGGCGCATCACCACCTATGAATACCGCCGGGTGGTGAACTACGCCATGGACAAGGGGCTTGTGCAGGGCTATATGCAGCAGAAGAGCAGCGCCAAGGAGGAATACACCCCCAGCTTTGATTTAACCGGGGTGTGATTCTGCATTAAGGCAGCTTTTTCGGCAACTTTACCAAATTTTCGGTTTTATTTTCTCTTGCTTGCGCGTGCAAACGCTTGCATTCTGTCCGGGAACGCACTATAATGGATACAACGATGTGTTAATAGTTGCGGGTTCCCGCAATGTTATCAGGAGGAGCTTTATGGAACATTTCAATCCGATCCTTGGCAGCGAACCCAATGGCCAGAAGTTCATCACCTGTGGTGAGATCATGCTGCGCCTGACCCCGCCGAACTACGAAAAGATCCGCATGGCTTCCAGCTTCGAGGCCAGCTACGGCGGCAGCGAGGCCAACATCGCACTGGCGCTGGCAAACCTGGGCGTGGACAGCACCTTCTTCAGCGTAGTGCCCAACAACAGTCTGGGCAAGAGCGCCGTGCGTTGGCTGCGCTCCAACGATGTCCACTGCACCCCCATGATCCTGACCGAGCCGGACGAGACCCCCTCGAACCGGCTGGGCACCTACTATCTGGAGACCGGCTACGGCATCCGCGCTTCCAAGGTCATCTACGACCGCAAGCACAGCGCCATTACCGAGTACGATTTTTCTCAGGTGGATCTGGACGCCCTGCTGGACGGCTTTGACTGGCTGCATCTCAGCGGCATCACCCCGGCACTGGCACCCAACTGCCGCAGCCTGATCCTTGATATGCTGAAGGTTGCCAAGAAGAAGGGCCTGACCGTGAGCTTTGACGGCAACTTCCGTTCCACCCTGTGGACTTGGGAGGAAGCACGGGACTTCTGCACCGAGTGCCTGCCCTATGTGGACGTGCTGATGGGTATTGAGCCCTACCACCTGTGGAAGGACGAAAACGACCACAGCAAGGGCGACTGGAAGGACGGCGTGCCCCTGCAGCCCAGCTACGAGCAGCAGGACGAGATCTTCCAGCGGTTCATCGAGCGCTACCCTAACCTGAAGTGCATCGCCCGCCATGTGCGTTACGCCCACAGCGGCAGCGAAAACAGCCTGAAGGCCTTTATGTGGTACGAGGGTCACACTTTCGAGAGCAAGCTGTACACCTTTAACATTCTGGACCGCGTGGGTGGCGGCGACGCCTTTGCCAGCGGCCTGATCTACGCCATGTTGCACAACTACAAGGCCATGGATATGATCAACTTTGCGGTAGCCAGCAGCGCCATCAAGCACACCATCCACGGCGATGCCAACATCACCGATGATGTGAGCACCATCCGCAACCTGATGAACATGAACTACGATATCAAGCGGTAAGCCGCATACAGCAACAGGCTCCCTGCCATTTGGCGGGGAGCCTGTTTTCTTGCACCTGTTTTTGGGGTTCTACGCTGCCGTATCAGCCCCATACCACAGCTTTTTCACCCAATCCGAAAAGCTGCACTTTGTATCGGAGGTTTTCTCCGGTATAGGCTGCTTTTCTTCAGACGATCTGCTGAGATCCAGTCCAGCCTTTTGTTTGAGGGTCAGGACCCGTCGGACGCTTTCGTTCAGGCGTTCTTCTGAAATCGTGCCGTCCTCCACCGCCTGAACTACACCGTCAAAGGCCTTGCGCAGATTGCTGGGCATCAGCAGCACATCCACACCTGCACGAAGCGCTGCCACAGCCGCTTGCTCCGGCGCAAAATGGTTTTTGATGGCATTCATTTCCAGTGCATCGGTCACGATCACGCCCTGAAAGCCCAATTCTCCGCGCAGCCGCTCTGATATCATCGTGTAGGACAGTGATGCCGGCAGACCGTCCGTGGTCGCATTCGGGGTCGTGATGTGCGCCGTCATGACCACATCGACCCCGGCGGCGATCCCGGCCTCAAAGGGAAGCATCTCCATCGCTTTCATCTCTTCCCAGGTCTTGTAGGATGTCGCCGTTCCATAGTGGCTGTCCTGCCCGGTATCCCCATGGCCCGGAAAATGCTTCACTGTGCAAAGCATCCCGGCCTCGTGGAAGCCCTCCACTGCAGCGGCCACCATCTGCGCCGTCTGCTGCGCATCGGTGGAAAAAGCCCGCCTGCCAATGACCGGATTAGCCGGGTTGGAATCCACATCCGCAACCGGCGCAAAGTCCAGATTGAACCCGTAAGAGTGCAGGTAACCACCGATGGTCTGTCCCATCTGGCGGGCCTGCTCCGGGTCGCCTGTTTCGCCAATCTCCCGGGCGCTCTTGTATTTTGGCAGAGAGAAAGCCTCATGGTTTGCCAGCCGGGCCACCGCGCCACCCTCTTCATCAACAGCCACGATCATCGGTATTGGGGAAGTGTTTTGGAAATCCGCGATCAAGGAGGAAAGCTGGTCCTCGTTCTGAATGTTCTTCTTAAAAACCACGATCCCGCCCACCGGATACTGTTCCAGATTCCGCTGCATGCTCTGCGTCAGCGTCTTTTTCTCAGGATTCCGCGAAAAGTCCAGCGCTTCAGGGCGCACCCAAAACAACTGTCCAACCTTTTCCCGCAAGGTCATTGCAGCAAGTTTTGCTTCCACCGCATCCGTTGCTTCTTCCGAGAATGCACTGGGAAGCATCGCACCGGCCAATGCAGCGCTGACGACCAGCGCCGCTGCTCGTTTCCAAAGTTTTGTCATCGCGATTCCTCTTCAGGACAGGATCATGCGGTCGTTGGCAAACTCGCCGCCGCTGGCGATCTGGAACTTTGCCAGCAGATCGGAGACGTGCAGCTTCTGCTTTTCCTCCCCTGCCACGTCGTAGATGATGTGACCCTCGTGCATCATGATGAGACGGTTGCCGTACTTGATGGCATCCTTCATGTTGTGGGTGATCATCATGGTGGTCAGGTGGTTCTCCTCCACGATCTTGGCCGAGAGGGTCAGCACCTTCAGGGCCGTCTTGGGGTCGAGTGCGGCGGTGTGCTCGTCCAGCAGCAGGAGCTTGGGCTTGTTCATGGTGGCCATCAGCAGGGTCAGCGCCTGCCGCTGACCGCCGGAAAGCAGTCCCACGCGGGCGGTCAGGCGATCCTCAAGGCCCAGATCAAGGGTCTTGAGCAGCTCACGGTACTGCTCCCGCTCTGCCTTCGTGATGCCGATGCGCAGGGTGCGGCGCTTGCCGCGCCGGGCTGCCAGCGCCAAATTTTCCTCGATCTGCATGGTGGCGGCAGTGCCGGTCATAGGGTCCTGGAACACACGGCCAATGTAAGCGGCGCGCTGATGCTCGCTCAGGCGGGTGACGTCCACGCCGTCAATGAGGATCTTGCCCTCGTCCACCGGCCACACACCGGCCACTGCATTCAGCATAGTAGATTTACCTGCGCCGTTGCCGCCGATGACGGTGACAAAATCGCCCTCGTTCAATTTCAGGTTCAGGCCGTTCAGAGCAGTTTTCTGGTTCACCGTGCCTGCATTGAAGGTTTTGGAAACATTTTGGATCTCAAGCATTTTTTGCGTCCTCCTTTGCCTTTTTGACCGGCTTCGAGAAGTATTTGCCCTTCCAGTACGGCACAGCAAGGAACACTGCCACCACGGAGGCACTGAGCAGCTTGAGCAGGTTGGCATCAAAGCCCAGTGTCAGCACCAGTTGAATGACGATATAGTAGATGATCGCGCCGATGGAAACAGAGGCCATCTTGAGGGCAAAGTTGTGGAAAATGCGGCTAAAAACAGCCTCGCCGATGATGACAGCAGCCAGACCGATGACGATGGCACCGCGTCCCATGCCGACATCTGCAAAGCCCTGATACTGGCTGAGCAGCGCACCGGACAGTGCCACCAGCGCATTGGAAACGGCCAGACCCAGCACGATGTTGAAGTTGGTATTGATACCCTGTGCGCGGGACATGGCAGGGTTAGAGCCGGTAGCACGGATGCCGCAGCCCA
>ERZ1034713.190-NODE-190-length-39252-cov-9.606296_pt1 | contig 39252 bp, 35 predicted proteins | sample MGYA00520692_ERZ1034713 | MGnify/ENA primary metagenome ERZ1034713 (study PRJEB33766, sample SAMN09781717) | gut metagenome | biome: gut microbiome | host: Homo sapiens | place: Madagascar | study: EMG produced TPA metagenomics assembly of the PRJNA485056 data set... | reverse complement strand
ACCAGTAGGAATTTCAGTACCAGCTGTATATGTCCATTTAAAGACATTCTTGCCATCTTTAGTTCCCATCAAGGTCATGGCATCTCCAGGCCAAGCTGCAGTGGTAAACTGTCCCACCTTGTCATTCCAGGCCCAAATCTTGACATTGTCATAACTTGTCTCCAAGAACACAGAGACCTCATCTTCAGTAACCGTTGGCGTATAGTCGTTTGCCATTACGGCAGCCGAAGAAGGCTGAACAACTAAGCCATTAAATGTCATGCCAAAAAGCAAGACAAGCAAGTTAAATAATAAGTAATTCTTTTGCATAATTAAGTTTAAGATATTTAGTTGCGAATTTATTCCGTTTGCAAAAATATTCATAAATTCCCTAACTATTAGCAAGATATTAAGAAATTCCCAAGTTTTTCGTGAGCAAACGTTTGCACAAATATCTGAACTTTTGAACAGGTTTTCAAGAAAGTGTTTCTTACAAAAAAAATCCTTATATATAACAACAAAAGATGGCGGCCAACAAATTATGCAATTCGTTAGCCGCCACCCTATTTTTCTATCTTCCAAGCCAAGCTTCAGGATTCAGTTTTGCCGTTTCCTTACGCAACTGGAATTGGAGAATATGATCAGATCCTACAGCACCTAAAGCCTGACGAGCCGAAACTCGCTGTCCCTTATGAACGCTGACAGATTTCAAGTTACAATAGACAGAGATATAAGCACCATGACGAACAAGGACATTCCACATTCCTCCATATCCGAAGACAGCACTAACCTCACCATCATAAATGCTACGAGCCACACAACCAGGTTTACCTAAGATATTGATACCCTTATTATCCAGTGTGACGCCCTTTAAGCCTTCTACATTATATTGTCCGAAATGACTCACAATGCGATAACTGCCGCTAATCGGCATCGGCAAGCGACCACGATTAGACTCGAAACCACCACTCAACATACGGTCAACCGTACTCAGGGTAGCCGCTTCCTGCGCATCCTGTTTAGCCTCAGCAATTTCCTTCTTACTGCGCTCAGCATCAGCTTTAGCCTTCAACTCGGCAGCCTTACGATTAGCCTCAGCCTCACGGGCAGCCTGTTCAGCAGCAGCTTGTTTGGCCGCCTGTTCAGCAGCAGCTCTGGCAGCAGCTTCTGCAGCAGCACGAGCAGCAGCCTGAGCCTTCGCCTTTGCTTTAGCCTCAGCTTGTCGGGCAGCTTCCTCTTGAGCTTTCTTTGCAGCCTCCTGTGCCAATCTTGCTTCTTCAGCAGCCTTACGTCTTGCAGCCTCAGCAGCAGCTTCGCGTGCTTTTGCCTCAGCAATTCGTCGGGCATTTTCACGAGCAGCAGCTTCTGCAGCAGCTTTCTTACGAGCCAATTCTGCAGCTCGCTTTTTGGCTGCAGCAGCTGCAGCAGCCTTGCGTTTAGCCTCAGCTGCAGCACGGGCACGGGCTTTTGCAACTTCCTGTGCTATCAACCGATCAATCTGAGCATTGATGGCAGCATCCTTCTTGCGCTGGTCTGCAATAACAGCCTGAATAGTCTTCTGTTGCTTTTGAAGTCCCTGAACTACCACTTTCTGTTCCTGCTGTTTTCCTTCCAGTACAGTCTTCTCCTGTTTTCCTTTATACAACAGATTATTCTTATGCCCCTTGACCGTCTGCAGTTGTCTGTGCTTGTCATTCACCTGGTTTTGTTTCGCCTTAACAGCTTCACCCTGAGCTTTTTGGAAAGCAGAATATTGACGGATGAAAGACAGGCGGCGATACATCTGTGACAAACTCTTGGCACTAAAAATAAACATCAGCTTCTCCTGTACCGAATGATGACGGCTCATATATCTCATCGAGCGGATATACTTATTTTTACGATCCTGCAACTGCTGTTCCAAGGTCTTGAGCTGAGCATTCAAAATACCGATATTGCCCTCAATATGCTGAATATCCTTCTGGATACCTTCAATATTCTTCTGTCGCTGATCTATCTCACCATTGATAGTCATCAGGTCTTGCAAGCGTTTCTTCACATCCTCCTTATTCCTACGAAGAGCCTGTTCCTGCTCCCTGATTTTCTTTTGGATATTGGCACGCTGCCCCTGCAATCCTCTGATAGAAGCATTGCTATAGGTAGCAGCCTTTCTCTCTGCTTGAGAAGGGGCAGTATGAGTTGTTTTCCTGGCAACCGGCTTTCTTCTTACAACTTTCTTTTGAGGAGTCTTACGAACTGTCTTCTTGTGAGCAGTTACGGTCGCTTTCGTCCTCGTAGTTTTATGTTGCGCAAAAGGAGAAAGCGTAAAAGAAAGTGCTAATATGAATAATAATATACGTCTCATTACATATTCATGATTTTACTGAGGACATCCTCAGGAGATACCTTTTTATATTTATCTGACACCTTAGTCTCTGCCTCCCAATTACTATCTGTCTTTACCGCATTCATATCAATGGAAATCTGCATTTCTTTGTCAGATTTCGCCAAATCGGTCATAAACTTCAGTTTCAGAGAGGCTGGGAATTGTTTTACTCCTACATTCTTAAAATTGCTATAGTCTATATGAAGCACCGAATTACTGTTGGCTGTCTTATACTTCACATCAGACTGTAAGATACGACCTGTATTACGGTCAGCACCCCAGGCGTAGGTCATGTTCCCCTGTTTGAAAGTAACTGGCACCACATCGCCGGCAGCATCCAAGTCGGCATCAAATTTCTTCAAGTCTGATTCAGAAACTCTCTGGTTACCAGGCAACAAGAGTTGATTCCAGAACAAGGCTTGCAAGGAATAGAAATTAACTCCCTGTTTCTTCAGGAAATCCACTTGATTGTAATCCGCCTTGATATATTCCTTGTGCAAACGGTCGATAATCAGCACATAGTCTGGAGTGAATTCCAGTCTGCCAACCTCTGTACCTAAGATAGGAATAAAAAGTTGGATACGAATCACCTGGTCCTTTCTCATGCGAAGAGCACCTGGCACAGAAATGTCCTTGCTGCCCATCTGAAGACTGAACGACATATTGCCAACAATATTCTTAGAATAGACCTGGTTGTCAGAAACTTTCTGCACGAAGGTCAATTTCTTTAACGCTTCACTCTGGTGTCCGCGACTGGAATTTGCATTCTGGGACTGGGAAGTAGAAGTCGAACCATTCCCTTCTACAACCTTCTTGGTACCACATGCACCCAGTAAAAGCGGCAGACAAAGAGCTATCACTTTGACGAAGTTTTTATTTTTTCTTTCCATTTCTCAATTTATTATTCTTTTTTGCACCACTTCGACTTTGAGATTTGCGATCAGGAGTTACAGTCGAACCACCTGTCATTCTCTTGATTTCTTCCTCCGTGATGTATCTTTTATTCTTAATTTTCGTCATGATACCTTTCGATTTATTGCCAGCATCATACGACTGTTTCCAAAACTTCAGAGCTTCTTCTGTTAGTCCATTCATAGCATAAATATCCCCAGCATGCTCGATGACGGTATTGTTGTTCTGAGTCGAATCCAGATTGGCAATAGCCTGGTCGATATAGATTTTTGCCTCATGATAACGCTCTTCCATGAAGAGAATCCAGGCATAGGTATCCAGATAAGTACCATTTTTCGGTTCTGCCTTGATGGTCTTAAAACTCATCTGCTCCGCCTTGTGCAACTCTTTTCCCTTCAAGCTGATATAATAAGCATAGTTATTGAGCGCAGCCACATTATCATCCTTCCATTGCAAACAGGAATCATAGGCAGCAAACGACTCATCTTCCAAACCTTTCTTGTTCAAGATATCTCCCATAATCATATACAGGTCAGATACCAAATCAGGTGAACTCTTTTCATTTATCTGTGCCAATCCCTTTCGGAAAGTCACGAGAGTAGCATCATCATCCCCTTTCATATAATGCGCCATTCCTCCAAAATAATAGAATACCATCTCATCAGGATTGTATGCCTGAGCCTGATTGGTCATGTCAATAACCTCATCATATTTCTTTTGTTCCCATAGACTTTGTACCAGTTGCAAACGGGCACTCGCATGATCGGGAGCAATCGTCAGAACTTTCTGGAAAGCAGCATCTACAGAATCCTGCGGCATCTTCTTCAAGTCCATATAAGCAGCTCTCAGTTCTGCCAATTCACCAGAAGGTTTAGGCACATTGAGTATCTTCGTGAAGAGATTCAATACCTCAGTCGAATCACCGCCATTACGTTCATTCTCCTGAATAAAAGAACGAATCATCACGATTTTTGTTTCCAATTCCGTATTTTTTCCCAGCAAGATACGGTCCAGCATCAGTCGTGCCTGTTCTTTCTGACCAGTAGCATTGTAATAATCATATAGCGAAGACTCCGCATAGGCATTGTCAGGTTCCTCCTTGAGAACATCCGTAAAGAGCTTATATGCTTCCTTTTGTCTGTCGTGCTGCATCAGCCAGTTACCCAACATCGTCTTATAGACCATATCAAGAGGGTGCTTATCAGAAAGGCTTTCCAATTCCCGATAAGCAGCTTTGCTATCCCCCATCATTTCATAGACACGCATTTTAGACAGGGTAAACTGCTCACTCTCGCCCTCTTCCTTTTCTAATCGGGCAATCGTAGAAAGCATTTTCGAGAAATCATTTTTCTGCTTATAAAGCTGGAGAAGAATGCGCAAAGCATCCGTATTATCATGATTATGCGCATAAATCAGCTCATACGAGTCTATCGCTTTATCATACTGTTGATTGCCAATATAGTACTGCGCCAGTCGCTCCGGATAGGTCTGGTTTTCAGGATTAAAACCAACAGCCTTTTCCAGACAGGCTAAAGCGACGGAATCCTTTTTCATTTGTGAGTAATACACCGACTGGAAATAATACACCTCAGCCGCATGGGGATTGATGGCACGGGCATGCTCCAACAAGTCGAAGGCAGCACTATAGTTGCCTGCACCTTGTTGGCGGATGGCCTCCAGGAAGAAGTAATCAAAGCGTTTCTTATCATTTGCAGGAATTGTATCCTGTTCAACAGCAACAGCTTTAACTTGCTTTTTCTTACGCGCCAAAGATGGCAAAGTGGCAGTTCCGAGCAACAGAGCCACCATTCCCAAAGCTATATATTTAGCACTAATCTTCACGTTAATCGTTTCCTCTTAAAAAATATTGATTTAACACCAGAATACCTTATATTCTTATTTGACTCCAGTATGTCCATATCCGCCTGCGCCACGTTCAGTTTCATCAAGACTTTCCACCTCAACGAATTCCCCTTGTTCGTGCTTGGCAATAACCATTTGTGCAATACGCTCCCCCTCATTTATAACGAAATCTTCCTGAGAGAAATTGATGAGCAATACCATGATTTCACCACGATAGTCTGCATCGATTGTTCCAGGAGTATTGAGCACGGTAATGCCATGCTTCAGAGCAAGACCGCTGCGAGGGCGAATCTGCGCCTCCAATCCTGCAGGCAAAGCCATATAAAGTCCTGTAGGCACAAGTCTTCTCTCCATGGGATGGAGTACGATAGGCTCGTCAATGTTAGCACGCAAATCCATGCCCGCACTCTGAGGTGTGGCGTATGTTGGCAGAGGCTGGCGCCCCTTGTTGATAATCTGGATTTTAATCATAATTACACTTTTAAATATTTCAAGTTGCTTGGCTTTTTAAAGTAAAGCACAGCATAGATTGTGCAAAAATACTGCTTTTTGAGCACAATAAGGAATTTTTGAAAGAAAAATACAAGATTTTAAACAAAAATAAGTGCTTTTTATTTTGCATTATGCAAATAAAGGTGTATTTTTGCGTCATGGAATGGAAAAAACTCATATCAAACAAGCGTTTCGGACAAGAGCATAAGCATGCCGAGCGCCATGACGATCGCTCTGAATTCAAGCGCGATTACGATCGCCTTATTTTCTCCTCAGCTTTCCGTCGCTTGCAAAACAAAACCCAGGTATTCCCTCTGCCAGGTAGCATCTTCGTGCATAACCGCCTCACCCATAGTCTGGAAGTGGCGAGTGTAGGAATGTCGCTTGGCAACGATATTTCCCGCCGCATCATAGAAAAACGTCCTGAATTAAAAGACACTCTTTTCGAGGAAATCGGCACCATCGTGAGTGCTGCCTGTCTTGCCCACGACTTAGGCAATCCTCCATTCGGCCATTCAGGCGAGAAAGCCATTCAGACCTTTTTTACTGAAGGAGCAGGACTTGCAGTTAAAGACAAGGTTAGCAAGAAGTTTTGGGACGACATCACCCATTTTGAGGGAAATGCCAACGCCTTCCGCATCCTTACTCATTGTTTTAAGGGAAGACGTCAGGGCGGTTTTGTGATGACCTATTCCATGCTTGCTTCCATCGTGAAATATCCATTTGCCAGCAGTCTGGCTGGAAGTCACGGCAAGTTCGGTTTTTTCACTTCCGAGACAGAATCGTATCAGCGAATTGCGGAAGAATTGGGCATTACCTGTTTTTCCCAACCAGGCGAACCACTCAAGTATGCCCGTCATCCCTTAGTATATATGGTAGAGGCTGCAGACGACATCTGCTACGAAATCATGGATATTGAGGATTCCCACAAGTTGAAAATCCTATCATTCAAGGAAACAGAAGAGTTGCTTTTAGCTTTCTTTGATGAGGACACCCAGCGCAGGATTCGACAGCGCATAATCGACGAAGGGGTAACTGATGAAAACGAAAAGGTGGTTTATATGCGAGCCAGCGTTATCGGCAGACTGGAGAACGAATGCGTCAAGACTTTCATCGAGCATGAGGCCGAAATACTTGCCGGTACTTTCCAGGGGAGCCTCATCGACCATATTGCAGAGCAACAACGCAATGCCTACAAGCAATGCGAAAAGATTTCCTTTGCCAAGATTTACCACAGCAAACCAGTACTTGACATAGAACTGTCTGGTTATAAAATTATGGCTACGCTGATGGAGGTGTTTATTGATGCCGCCATCAACCCGACCCGTTTCTATTCCCAGCAACTCATCCGCCGTGTAAGCAGCCAATACGACATCAACAATCCCGATTTGGAAGAGCGCATCATGGCCGTGATAGATTACATCAGCGGCATGACAGATATCTACGCATTAGACATCTATCAGAAAATCAATGGTATCAGTTTGCCGATTGTGTAATCCGTTTTCATCACATCGGGAACGAAAGTTTCAGGAAAAAAGTTTGGGTTTGTTTCTTCTTTGGATAAAAAGAGGCGAAAGAGACATGCTCCACTGTCATTCGTCTATAATTCGTATAAATATCTAAATTGGAAAAAGCGTACCCCAAAGAAAGCGAGATTTTTGGGAAACCAAGCCTAAACAGTGCTTTAGTTTCCCAAAAACACCATCTTCCTCTTCCAGTAAACTTCACAGAACTTTTTGCATCATTTGTTTGCGAATTATAGTAATCTACACTTACCATATCCGTAGGGATTTGCATTTTCAATCCTGCCTCTCCCTCCAAGCATAACCTTGCCTTTCCAATGATCAATAAAGCAGGAGTTCTCAACGTAACAGTTGGTTCCAAGAAAAATTTCTTTATCTTAACATCATCATCCGCCATTCGCCAACTCGTCCATTTACCATCATTCAAATCCCCAGACGGCACATCATCACAAAAATATTGCTGATAGAAACCAACACCTGCTCCTATCGCAACATTCTGTGTCAAGAAGTAACGATAAGAAGCCTCCAACTCATAAGCATCGTTAGTATCCAATCCTACAGAGACACCAACTTCATTTTTATAAATTTCCTCTGCCTTGGCACTAATAATAACCATAAGCACCAAGAAAATCAAATACACACGTTTCATCTACTCTTATTATTTTCTGCAAAGGCAAAAGTACAAATAAAATCTGAAAAACTCTATACTTTTTGTTTTTTTTTCGATTATTGTGCATTTTGATGCTCTTTTAGCTCCAATCAACAATAGATTTCATCTTGGGATAGAGATGCACATTGTTTGGTAATCAATATAGTGCGATTTCACGCACTCTGATCTTCAAGAAATATGTACAAAAAGAAATGTCGCTTTGCAAGCAAAATTCCACTAAACCCTATAGATTGCGGATTGAGGGAAAATAATCGAAAATTTGAAGAGCGAAACAAGAAAAACCCATCACCCTTCACCAGCGCATTATAAGCACCTGACACCCAAGCGGTTACAAGGAAAATAACTTAAAATCACCCTTCATCACCCTTCATCGCCCTTCATATCAATCTAAAAAATGCATTTAGCCTAAAAAACTACTATAAAGGCTAAAGTTGGTCGTCTATTAAGACCAAGAGTGGTCGTCTATTAAGGCAAGCTCCGGTCTTAATAGACGACTGGATGGACTCATAAGAAGAGACTAAATTCGAAAATTAAATGTCTATATTTTTCACTATTAGCATATTTCAAATGAAACGAAGAACCCGTCAATCCAAGCTAAAAAAGGGCTAAAAACGGCAAAAAAGATGAAGGGTGATGAAGGGTAATGAAGGGTTGGATTTTACCATTCATCCCCAGACCTCCTGTGTTTATCGGCATTCCAGGAGAAAAGATGAAGGGTGAAGGGTAAAATCGCATTCCGATTTTATATTTTCTACGCTATAAAGATTTTTCCAAAAATCTACCACATCTATTTTTATAGAAATACTGCTACAAGCATTTTCTATAATAAGGAAACAAGAGAACAGAATACCCAGCAGATATTCTTGTTCGCTAAGTAGGCAAAGCGCCTTAGGAAGGGCACTATTGTGCCAAGGTAAAGGCACCTTTGTGCTCGGGTAAGAGCACAATTGTGCCCCCGAAAAGCACAAGGGTGCACAAGTCAGACACCACCCGTAAACCCGAAACACAGATTTCTATCTATCGGAGATACCGACACCAGGTCCAATACCTATAACGACATTCGAGATGTTCACGCCCACCCTAGGTGTAACAGGCCACTTGCTGAATTGTTGTGCCTTAGCACTTACACCCATTGCCATCAGCAAGGCAAAGAGCAATGTAAACTTCTTCATACATTCATTTTTAACAATGCTATCTAAAATCAAATACGCGATCACAAAAATCACTTTTTGTCACAGTCCTTTTGTCATAACGTTTCTCTGCACGAATTTTCTGCATCGGATAAGACTTAGCAACCTGCAACTTGATTACATAGATGTAACAAGTATCATAAAGGCAAAACATATCCGGATCCGCAATCACACAAGAATCAGGCAAGGCAATTGAACCAATTGTCGCCTTATAAAACTCCATTTTAGCCTTTGCATCAATAGGTAATTCAATGCTCTGCAATTGCTCATTCCAATATTTCCAGTCTCTCAATGTATCTACCCCAGAGAAATCTATCATCAATGTATCATTGGTACAATTTTTAATTTGAAAGAAACTACGCCTATCCATAACACAAGCACTACAAGAACACAATAAGTTGAAACCTATTAACACTAAAACTTTTTTCATACGTAAATTATTATCGGCCAACATTACTGTAGGACCTATGTTTTATACTAATTTTACTAAAGTTTAAAAGTTGAAATTTTATGCTTATAAACGACAATGATATTATTATTCCCTGCAGATTTCACTAGACTTGGTTGCCATTTGAACTTAGCTAGAGCCGTTCCGTCAGGATAAATCAACCAATAATTGGACTTGTCTGCATTGTTTTGCAGACAAATGGCATCATCAATTTTAAAACGAACAGCAAAAGTCTCACCAAGCTCATACGTGTCAAGTATATTCATGTGGTCATCCAAGACACAAAGTTTATTTTTATCTGTCAGCATCGGGCAAGTGCTAGCACCTGCTTTAACCAAAGTAAGTTTTGGAGCCATACCATGGAAAGCATATAGGTCATGATTCGGAATCAAGAACAACGAGCCAAATTGTTTTTTATCCCAATCCTTGACATTGATGGTCGAATCTTGGAAAGAACAATATACCGCCTTTTCCGAGCCAGCCAAAAATACGCCATTATCCGATAGGAAACCGTCGTTCATGACATGCTTTTTGTCATATAAAGGCAAAAATTTCTCCAGTTTACCTGTCAAAGCATCAAAAACAGCCAAGAAAGGCTTGCCACATTTAATACGTCCACGCATCATACTATCCCCATATCCGTAATTTAGCATGAACACTTTCCCATCTCGCATCATCAGCTCTGACGTAGAGGATTCCTTGTCCTCGAAGTTATACTTCCACTTAACTTGCAAGCTATCAGTACCCAAGCAATACAAATAGTTACGGTCGCTCACATAGATGCAAGCGTCTTTTTGAAGGATATTTGAAGTCAATCCAGTAATAGTATATGGATTGAGATTATAATAAAACGTCACAATAGGAGAACTAAAACCAACAGCTGATGCAACAGAGACAACATTTGTCAAAGCCAGCAACGCCATTCCCTTTGTGTCCTTTATACCTGTTTTAGCCTTGACCTTCCACATTTTGCCTGTTGTTATGTCTATCTCGTTGATATCATCCCCGACAACTACCAGATGAGTAGAGTCCGCCATGACTGCTCTTTCCCAACCAATATTTCTCGTCATGGGAATATCAGCATTCCATAACAGTTTACCATCATGCAAACGATAGGCATAGGTATTGCTAGAACCTATTTTATCCAATCCTACAACTATATCCAAGCTATCATTGATATAGACAGGGTATAGATATTGAGTCCACAACGACTGACCAGTTTTGCTATCAGCCAACGTTAGCAAAGACTTGCCATTGCTTTTCAAGGTAGCAGATAACAGAACAACCTTGCTTTGTTATAGAGTGTACTGTACAAAGCGACAAATCCAAAGGTTTCCCCCAAAGGACATCTAAATTCTCTGCATTCAACGCATACAAGTGACCAGAAGTCATTGGCTTACCTTTCTTGGTTGTATCACATGCAAGCACCATGACAAGGCTATCGTAAGTTGCCACAGATTGAATATTTTTGTTCAACTCCAAGGTTTTGCCCCAAAGTTGCTTGCCGTCATCAGTTTCTGCCACAGAAACCGAATCCACCACGTTTTGCGCTGTAACATTTATTGAGAATAACAGCAACAAAAATAACATTAACTTCTTCATATTTACGAGATTTATATTTTTCAGAATCTTACCAATAAACCAGCAGTGAGCATACTCTTGCACCCAGCATTCCACTCGCAGAAATACCTAAAACTTTCTCCACCTAATGACATACCAACTAAAGTCACATTATATCCCAAATCGGCTTTGGTTCGATTACACTCAAAGCCAGGCACAGTAACTTTCTCTTTCAGCAAAGCCAATCCTAAGCCTGCACCCGAATAAGCGCGAAAGATGCCGTAGCCCGATGTAAACCAAGTATAGGTAATAGCTGGAAGTGCATACATGCAAGACAAATCCGAATTTCCACGAGGTTCTGACGGTTCTACCGTATCATCAACATAATTACACCATTCACTAGTAGTAAAACCAACAGAAGCACCAACCGACACTTTCTTTGAAAGGCGATACTTATAATCTATTCCTAGATGAACTGGAATTGCAAAACATTCCGAGTCACCACCACTATATGGAATAGGCTTTGTCAGTTTGTCATGTTTATCTATCACATACAAATTCAACAAGCCCACACCAAAGTATAGTTCATGGCGTTTGCCAATATCTTGCTTACTCGACAATGAGGTTTGAGCATGAGACATAAGTGTTCCCAACAGCCACAAGCCTACAAACATCATTACCACTTTAGCAACATCATCATTCAACACCTTTCCCAAAATACGATCTCTACATTTCATAAGCTTCAATATTTTATATTCGTATCAAACTTACCATCTTTATCTCTTGCGATTGTCATTCTACGATGATACTTTCACGTCATCTATACTCAAACAAACGTTTTTTAAAATCCTTTTTCGTTACACACCTTCTATCATAGAGCTTTTTCTTTCGGATATTCTCTAACGTATAAGCTCTTACAATACTCCATTTGATAGTATATATATAAAACGTATCACTATTCATTGGCCAGAAACCTCTAGACTTTGTACCTGGTGCTACACAATAATAATTAAAGATTACATTTTTCTTTCCATGGACATTCACGGAAGTTGTATCCATAGAAATTAAGTCTATCGTATCTCTACAATGGAGATTCCAATACATATCGTTGCTCAAAGTATCGGACTCTGTCAAATCGATTAACAATGTATCTTTTGTGCAATTTTTAACACAATAGCCTGCTGGCTTTGAGTCAAAGAAACAAGAGCAAAGAATTAAAGACATGAAAATAGGAAATAGTGCATTCCTTATCAACTTTATTGTACACATAATATTTATTTGATTAATTTCAACACTAAACATTACACTTTTCATATTACATAAGAACAAAAAACGCTCCCACTTCCTCACCTATTCAAGAGAGGAAATGGGAGCACAAAATATCATGGTTAATTGTCTTTTTCTTTATAAATAACATTGTTAGCTCCACTCGTAATCTTAAGAGCTTCAGGATGTTCTTGGATAAACGTATTGATGTGGCGCACACGCTTTTCTTCCAAGATTTCATCAACGGCAATCAAGATGCCGGTCTCCTCCACATCACCAAAACCATAGTTGATGGCTGTGCCGAAGAGCTTCATCGTAGGACTCAAATTCATGTAGGCATTAACCAACGGAGGAATGTTGAAACCAAGTTTACGCACCTCGCTATTCAAAATACGATAGTCTGCCTTGAAATCAGACTCTGTAAAGATAGCAGCCAACTCAGACTCTGGAGTTTCCAGTCGAAGAGGTTTCATCGGAATAACCAGGTTTTCCTTATCATCAAAATGCTTCTTGAGGAAGTAGAGAATCATGTCGCGACCTCGACGGATGTAGGAAGGATACATCGTCATCTTGCCAAAGAAATACTTGAGCTCAGGATAAAGAACCGTCAAGGCTCCCAAACCATCCCATAGATTATCTAAAGCAAAGATACTTTTCGAATTCTTGCGCACATTCTGATATTCAAGAGAAACGAACGAGCGCCCCAACTCTACCGTATAAGGCATATATTCCTTTAAAAATTTATCAGAAAAGTGGAACATGTGACTTGTAGCCAATATAGGCTGTCCGTTCTCATCCAATTTCCAGTCCTTTCCCAACAAATAGCGATAACCACCGATAATCTCATCAGCCTCGGGATTCCAGACAATGAGTTGCTTATAGCAATTCTCTCCGAAATCAAACTCATCCAAGTCCATCGACTTTCCAGAACCACCACCAGCGGTACGGAAAGCAATCTCACGCAAGCGGCCGATTTCCTTCAGTACATTAGGAGAATCATTAGCCGTTACAATATAGATTTCGTTATGACTTTTATTAGTCATACGAAGTTGCTTGTCGGGAGTTAACTCACTCTTCAGCAAGGCTTTGTCTATTGGTTGTATAATCTCTTCTTCCATTTTCTTTTTATAGAAATCCTATAATTCGTAAACTTTATCTTCTACATACTGCGCCCACTCTGTAGCCGTTTTACTTTTATCAAAAGTTTGCCACGGAATCGGCTTTCCTATTGCTATTCTGAAATGCTTGCCCACATTCTTGTACATCTCATCTACCAGAAACATCATGGCGAGATTGAACGGCAGATGCTTGTCACTAAATCTGGCAATACGATAGAAACGTTCTGAGTTCTGACCGCCGAAATGAATCGGCACGACATCTCTCTGATATTCAACACTCTTAGAAATGAAAGTCTTTTTCCAAGGGATGTCATGAATCGTACCGTCATCACGCTTGCGACTATTAAGTCCTGCAGGGAACATCAACATGTGATTTTTGCTCTGGAAACCAGCCTCTACCATACGAGGGAAGTCACGACTGTTACGTCCGGTTTTGTTGATACCGATGCTCACAGGTTTCAAACCAGGAAGATTGAGCAGGAGATCATTCACCAGATAACGGAAATTACCATCATAATGCTGTCCGATGATGGAACCCAAAGCCACTCCATCCTGACCACCCAAAGGGTGATTAGAAACAAAAGTATAGAGCTTGCCGTCATTCTTGTCAGGCAAGTTTTCTGCTCCTACAATTTCAATATCCATCTTCAGATATTTCACACACTCAGTCAGCCACTCCGTACCCGACAGATGGCGACTTTCCCATAAGAACTTATTAACCTCGTCTTCGTGAACGAGTTTCTTGAGCCAAGACACGACAAATCCAGGCACAAATTTAGCCTTTGCACCCATCTTGCCTTTCAGTATCCTATCTATGTCGATTGTCTTTTCTATTGCTTCACTCATTTCATTATTCAGCTAAACTACCTGCAAAAATAACTCAACTTTTTTAAATACGTGCCATTTTTGCGAAAAAAAATCAAAAAACACATAAATTTAGTTGGAAAAAGGCAGTTTTCTCTTTATTTTTGCCCACTTTAATACATTTTTCCTCGCATCAAAGTACACTTACGAAACAAGCTCGTTTCCCCACACAATCAACTTTTTTATTAAGTTTTTAAAAATTTGTGGGGAAAAGTGGGGGAATATGGGGAAAAATGTGTACCTTTGAACCCGAATTCTTTTATATAAGATGTACGTATGCGTTTTTTAGGCAACATAGAGGCTAAAACTGACGCGAAGGGACGTGCCTTCCTGCCAGCTTCTTTCCGCAAGATTCTACAAGTTTCTGGCGAGGAAAACCTTGTCCTCAGAAAAGACGTCTTTCAGCCCTGTCTGGTCGTTTATCCCGAATCCGTATGGAATGAACTGCTGGACCAGTTGAGAAAGAAACTCAACCGATGGAATGCCAAGGAACAGCAGATATACAGAACTTTCATAGCAGACGCCATCTTGCTGACGCTCGATGGCAACGGACGTTTTTTGATTCCGAAGAGACTGCTCAAACAGGCTGACATAGAACAGAGCATCCGCTTCGTCGGCATGGGAGATACCATAGAAATCTGGAAAAACGAGGAAGAAGGAGAAAACTTCATGGAACAGGAAGAGTTCAGTAAGGCATTACAGGAAGTAATGTCATTTAATAACGAAGATTAAGCTACAAGAGAGATGGTAAAGACAGCAGAAACATATCATGTGCCGGTACTTCTCAACGAGAGTATTGATGGGCTAAATATACAACCAGGTGGCATCTACGTGGATGTTACCTTTGGAGGTGGTGGACACTCTAAGGAAATCCTTGCCAGAATCAACGGCAACGGCCATCTCTACAGTTTCGACCAAGATGCCGATGCAGAAAGAAATGTTGTGGCCAATAAAGACTTCACCTTTGTATGTTCCAACTTCAGATATTTGAAAAACTGGATGAGATACTATGGTGTGGACGGAATCGATGGTCTGCTCGCAGACTTAGGTGTTTCCAGTCATCATTTTGATGACGAGACACGTGGCTTTTCTTTCAGATACGATTCCCCACTCGACATGAGAATGAACAAGAGAGCTGGAAAAACTGCTGCAGACATTGTGAATGACTATGAAGAAAGCAAGCTGGCAGACATTTTCTATCTCTATGGAGAACTAAAGAATTCCCGACGTATTGCCTCTGCTCTCGTCAAAGCCAGAACAGAAAAAAGGATAGAGACTACTACCGACTTCATCAAGGCAGTAGAGCCTCTTTTCAAGAGAGAACGGGAGAAGAAAGATATGGCTAAGCTCTTCCAGGCGCTCCGCATCGAAGTAAACCACGAAATGGATGCACTCAAGGAAATGCTGAAGTCTGCTACAGAAATATTGAAGCCTGGTGGAAGACTTTCCGTCATCACTTACCACTCCCTGGAAGACAGAATCGTCAAGAACGTCATGAAATCAGGCAATTCCGAGGGAAAAATCACGCAAGACTTCTTCGGCAGAATAGAGACTCCGTTTAAACTTATCAACAATAAGGTAATTGTCCCTAACGCTGAAGAGCAGGAAAGAAACCCAAGAAGCAGAAGTGCCAAACTTAGAATCGCAGAAAAGAAATGATGGAAGACAATAAAGAAGACAAGTCCAAGCTGGAGGTCGAAGAAGATAAGCCCAAGCAGGAACTGAAGGAAGACAAGACTAAAGGCGAGCCGAAGGAAAACAACGATAAACTTGAACTGAAACAAGTTATCGCAGAACAGGCGATAGAGGGTGAAGCTCCCCTATCTTCCAACTTCTCGCTACGCAAAATCCTTGGTGGTGACATCCTGACTGCACGCATCATACGCCGGCAGATATGGTTGGTCATCCTGGTCGTTTTTTTCGTCATCATTTACATATCCAACAGATATAGTATTCAAAAAGACTTGATAGAAATAGACCAATTGCAAAAAGAACTGCAGGATGCTAAATACAAAGCACTTTCCAGCAGTAGCCAGATAACAGAGAAGAGTCGTGAAAGCAACGTATTAGAAATGCTCAAAAACAATAAGGACAGCGTTCTGCACATTGCCACACAACCTCCATATATAATAAATGTACCCGAACAATGAGCAAGTTTGATGCAAAAAAAGTGATGCCCAGATATCGTGCCATTTCATTTGGCCTGATTTTCTTTGCCGTATTAGTAGTCGGCAAGTCACTATATATCATGACTGCAAAGCGCGACTACTGGATGAAGGTAGCCAGCAGACAGAAGAAAGACTCGGTGACCGTTAAGCCTAACCGAGGAAATATCCTGAGCTGTACAGGACAACTCCTTGCCAGTTCCTTGCCTGAGTTCAAGGTATTCATGGACTTTGTTGCCCTCAGCGAGGCAAAAGGAGATTCCTTATGGAACGTCAAGGAAGATTCTATCTGCGATGGACTTCATAAGATATTCCCAGACAAGAGTGCTGCAGAGTTTAAGGCTCACCTGGAAGAAGGAAAAGCCAAGAAGAAGAGGCATTGGGTGATCTACAACGAGCGTATCAACTACAATACCTTCACGGAAGTGAAAGATTTGCCTCTCTTCAGACTTGGAACCAACAAGAGTGGATTCCATTGGGAGGAATACAATGCCCGTAAGCGTTCGTATGGTTCGCTGGCTGGCAGAACTATCGGTGCGATGTTCGGCGCTAAAGATACGGCGAGATTCGGACTGGAATTGTCGTACGACTCCATTCTTCGCGGTACCAATGGTATTGTACACAGAAGAAAAGTTCGCAACAAGTTCCTTGACATTACCGACACTCCACCTATTGATGGTGCAGATATCGTAACCACAATTGATGTCGGCATGCAAGACCTTGCAGAACGTTCGGTCATTAACGAGTTGAAGGAAATCAACGGAAACGTAGGCGTAGCCATCGTGATGGATGTGAAGACTGGCGACATCAAAGCCATTGTAAACATGGAAAAATGCTTTGATGGCGAATACCGCGAAATCCACAACCATGCTGTCAGCGACTTGCTGGAACCGGGCTCGGTATTCAAGACCGCCTCGTTACTGGTGGCTCTCGACGACGGTGTGGTTGACACAACTTACTCTGTAGAGACCGGCGGAGGTGTATGGCCGATGTACGGACGAGACATGAAAGACCATAACTGGCGAAAGGGAGGATATGGAAGACTTACTTTTGCCCAGACATTATGGTACAGTTCAAACATCGGCGTGAGCAGAATCATCGATGATCATTATCGCAACAACCCTGAAAAGTTTGTAAAAGGCATACATCGTATAGGTCTGGCGGATGATTTAAAAATTCCACTTGTAGGTGCAACACCGGCAAGAATCCGAATGCCTCACAAAAACAGTCATGGACAGTACGACAACTGGAGCAAGACGGCATTGCCATGGATGAGTATCGGCTACGAGACGCAAGTTCCGCCTATCTCTACGCTCACGTTCTACAACGCAATCGCCAACAACGGCAAGATGATGAGACCCCGTTTTGTAACGAAGGTTGTCAAGGATGGAGAAACAATCATGGAATTTCCACCGGAAGTTCTCCATGAGCGTATAGCCAAGGAGCAAAGCATCAAGAAGATACAGACCATCCTTGAGCAGGTGGTCAGTATCGGATTGGGAAAGAAAGCAGGTTCACCTAACTTCCTCGTTGCAGGAAAGACCGGAACTGCCCAAATGTCTAAAGGTGCTGGCGGTTATAAATCAGGTGGCGTCAACTACCTCCTGAGTTTTGCCGGTTATTTCCCTGCAGACAACCCACGCTACAGTTGTATCGTCTGCATACAGAAATCGGGACTTCCTGCATCTGGTGGCGGAATGAGTGGTAAGGTTTTCCATGAAATCTCAGAAGGTATCATGGCTCAAAGTCTGAAACTGGATGTAAAAGATGCACAAGACTCTGCATCAGTCATCATACCAGATGTTAAGAACGGAAACATACTGGCTGCTGACTACGTCCTGACCCATCTCGGTATAAAGACCAATACCAACTGGAGCGGAAGTTACCTGACAGGAAATCCAATTTGGGGAAAAGCCGAAAAAGTTGGCAACCGTTATGTGAAACTTGAAAAGCAAAAGCAATATGGTAAGGGAACGGTACCAGACATCATCGGTATGGGAGCCCGAGATGCAGTATTCATGATGGAAAGCAGAGGCATAAAAACCAGGTTGTACGGAAGAGGAAAAGTTACCAAACAATCCCTCATGGCGGGCAAACCGGTTAAGCAAGGTGCCTTCTGTGTCATCACGCTTGAGTGATGAGCACAGATTACATCTTACTGCTACATTTTGCAGCAAAACGCTAAAGTCAATATAATAAGGTATATGATATACCTATTTAATATATATAATAGTAACATATAAAAAAGAAACGATATATGAAGTTACAAGAATTGCTCAAAAACATCAAACCGATCCAAATAATCGGAGATGCAGAAATCGAAGTCACAGGAGTGAACATCGACTCTCGAAAGATTAAGGATGGTCATCTCTTTGTTGCAATGAAGGGAACACAAGTAGATGGACACAAATTTATCCCAAAGGCCATTGAGCTTGGGGCTAAATCCATATTGTGTGAAGATTTACCTCAGGAACCTGTTGAAGGGGTTACCTATATTCAAGTAGCTTCTACAGAAGATGCAGTCGGAAAAGCTGCTACCATCTTCTATGGCGACCCATCCCGAAAATTGAAACTTGTAGGTGTCACCGGTACAAACGGAAAGACGACCATCGCCACCTTATTATATAATATGTTCAGAAAGTTCGGTCATAAATGCGGTCTTCTTTCTACAGTATGCAACTATATTGAAGACGAGGCAATACCAGCAGACCACACCACACCTGACCCGATAGAACTGAATGAACTTCTTGGAAAAATGGTAGAGGCAGGATGCGAATATGCATTCATGGAATGTTCTTCTCATGCTATTGCACAAAAGCGTATCGGCGGTTTGAATTTCGCAGGCGGTATCTTTACCAACCTGACCCGTGACCATCTCGACTATCACAAGACTTTCGAGAACTACCGTAATGCCAAGAAAGCATTCTTCGACGGTCTTCCAAAGACAGCTTTCGCTATTACGAATGCTGATGACAAGAACGGCATGATTATGGTACAGAACTGCAAGGCAACTATCAAAACCTACTCTACCAGAAGCATGGCAGACTTCAAGGCAAGAATTCTGGAATGCCATTTCGGAGGTATGTATCTTGAGGTAGATGGCAGAGAAGTTGGGGTGCAGTTTATTGGCAAATTCAACGTAAGCAACCTGCTTGCCGTATATGGCGCAGCCATTATGCTGGGAAAACAGCCAGAAGATATACTCGTAGTAATGAGCACTTTGCATAGTGTCAACGGTCGTTTGGAGCCAATCCAATCACCAGAAGGCTATACCGCAATCGTTGACTATGCACATACTCCAGACGCATTGGAGAATGTGCTCAATGCCATCCACGAGGTACTGGACGGCAAGGGAGGTGAAGTCATCACCGTATGCGGAGCTGGCGGTAACCGAGACAAGGGTAAGCGTCCTCTCATGGCACAGGAGGCAGTAAAGCAGAGCGACAAAGTGATCATCACCAGTGACAATCCACGTTTCGAGGAACCACAGGACATCATCAACGATATGCTTGCAGGTCTGAATGCGCAACAAATGAAGAAAGTCATTAGCATTGTAGATCGCAAGGAAGCGATTCGTACAGCTTGCATGATGGCCAAGAAGGGCGATGTAATCCTCGTTGCAGGAAAGGGTCACGAAGATTATCAGGAAATCAAGGGCGTAAAGCATCATTTCGATGATAAGGAAGTAATACGTGATATATTTGGAATCAGCCAAAAATAATCTGAGGAATCAAATAGAAAAGAAGAAACTTTAAAAGAAAAATAAGAAAATGTTATACTATCTCTTTAGATTTCTGGAGCAATGGGGTATCTCTGGCTCTCACATGTGGGGATACATTTCATTCCGCGCGCTGCTGGCTCTGATTGTATCATTGATCATCTCTGCCTGGTTTGGCGAAAAGTTCATCAAGTTCCTCAAGAGTAAGCAAATCACAGAAACACAGCGTGATGCGAGCATTGACCCATTCGGAGTCAAGAAAATCGGTGTTCCTTCCATGGGAGGTGTCATCATCATCATGGCCATTCTGATTCCTGTGATTCTGTTGGGCCGTCTGCGCAACATCTATCTCATCCTGATGATTATTACCACCGTCTGGTTGGGATTCCTTGGTGGAATGGATGATTTCATCAAGATTTTCAAGAAAGACAAGGAAGGATTAAAAGGAAGATATAAAATCGTAGGTCAGGTAGGTATTGGACTTATCGTTGGACTTGTGCTATGGGCTTCTCCGGATGTGAAGATGAACGAAAACTTAGCCATTGAGCGTCAGGGACAGGAAACTGTAGTCAAGCATCGTACGGAAGCTACAAAATCTCTGAAGACTACCATTCCTTTCATCAAGGGGCACAACCTGGACTATTCCAACATCACAAGTTTCTGTGGTAAATACAAGACTGCTGCCGGTTGGATACTGTTCGTCATCATGACTATTTTCGTGGTTACAGCCGTTTCAAATGGCGCCAACCTCAATGACGGAATGGATGGTATGTGTGCAGGAAATTCAGCAATTATAGGTGTGGCATTAGGCATTTTGGCATACGTTTCGTCACATATCCAATTTGCCGCCTACCTCAACATCATGTATATTCCGGGTTCAGAGGAACTGGTAGTTTTCTTCTGCGCATTCATTGGTGCGCTCATCGGTTTCCTATGGTACAACGCCTACCCTGCTCAAGTATTCATGGGCGATACCGGTTCGCTGACCATCGGTGGAATTATCGCTGTAGGTGCCATCATCATCCACAAGGAATTGATGTTACCTATCCTCTGCGGTATCTTCTTTGTAGAAAGTCTGAGTGTTATCGTTCAGGTATATTACTACAAGCTCGGAAAGCGAAAAGGAGTAAAACAACGCATCTTCAAGCGCACTCCTATACACGACAACTTCCGTACGCAGGAAAGCCAACTGGACCCAGAATGCAAGTATCTTCTCAAGAAGCCAAAGGGTGCATTCCATGAGTCTAAGATTACGATCCGCTTCTGGATTGTTACCATTATTCTGGCCGCATTGACCATCATAACTCTGAAGATTAGATAAACTGGCAGTAATTGTCAGACATATAAAATAACAATATGAAAAAAATTGTAATTTTAGGAGCCGGCGAAAGCGGTGCAGGTGCAGCCGTGCTGGCAAAGAAGGAAGGTTTCGAGGTTTTCGTCTCTGATATGTCAAAAATCAAAGACAACTATAAGAAACAGATGGATGACCACAATATCGAATGGGAAGAAGGTCATCATACGGAAGAGAAAATTCTGGATGCCGATGAAGTTATCAAGAGTCCTGGTATTCCTAAGGAAGCACCTATGATTCAGAAGTTGACAGCTAAAGGCACACCTATCATCAGTGAAATCGAATTTGCTGGCAGATATACAGATGCTAAGATGATCTGCATCACAGGTAGTAACGGTAAGACCACAACTACTTCTCTGATATATCATATCATCAAATCGGCTGGCTATGACGTAGGTTTAGCTGGCAATATCGGCAAAAGTCTTGCATTACAGGTTGCAGAAACTCCTCATCAATACTATGTCATTGAGCTGAGCAGTTTCCAATTAGACAATATGTATCAGTTCAGAGCTAACGTGGCTATCTTGCTGAACATTACTCCAGACCACCTGGACCGCTACGATTTCTGCATGCAGAACTATACTGATGCCAAGATGCGCATCACACAGAATCAGACTGAGGAAGATAGTTTCATCTACTGGAACGACGATCCTATCGTGAAAAAAGAATTAGAGAAATACAACCTCAAGTCACATCTTTGTGCATTTGCAGAGAACAAAGAAGAAGGAACTGTTGGCTACATAGAGAATGGCAAGTACATACTCGATTTTCCACAGGCATTTGAAATGCCACAGGCAGACATGAGCCTCAGCGGAAAGCATAACATCTACAACAGTCTGGCTGCAGGTCTGGCTTGCAACATTGTAGGCATCAGCAAAGAAATCCTCCATAAGGGATTAAGCGACTTCCCTGGCGTGGAGCATCGTCTGGAAAAAGTAGGAAAGTTTGATGGTGTATATTATGTCAACGATTCCAAGGCGACAAACGTGGATGCATGCTGGTATGCACTTGAAAGTATGACAACTCCTACTATTCTTATCATTGGAGGTAAGGACAAAGGTAATGATTACAATCAAATAAAAGACCTGGTAAAGCAGAAGTGTGCCGGCATCGTATATCTCGGAGCAGACAACCAGAAGTTACACGATAATTTTGACGAGCTGGGTATTCCTGTACGTGACACCCATAGCATGAAGGACTGTGTAGCTGCCTGCAAAGAACTTGCTAAGCCTGGCGATACCGTTTTACTGAGTCCTTGTTGTGCAAGTTTTGATCTGTTCAAGAACATGGAAGATCGAGGCGAGCAATTCAAGACTTTAGTCAGATTATAATAAAGATAGGAAATAATCAAATGAACAAGAAAATAGGCAACATATTTAAAGGAGACAAGGTAATATGGATGGTGTTTTTCTTCCTTTGCATGATTAGCATTATTGAGGTATATTCTGCCTCAAGTTCGCTAACATACAAAAGCGGCAATTACATGAAGCCTGTCATCCGACATATAGGATTCATCATCTTTGGAATCTTCACCATGATTTGCATGCTCAAAGTAAAATGCAAGTACTTCAAGATTGCCACTCCATTCATGCTTGCCATTTCTTTAATCATGCTGATTTGGGTATTGATAGCCGGTCAGGCTACCAATGGTGCATCAAGGTGGGTAAACTTCATTGGTTTCCAATTTCAGCCTTCCGAATTTGCTAAGGGAGCAGTTATTCTGGCCGTGGCCCAGATTCTCAGTGCCATGCAGACAGAGAATGGCGCCGATAAGCGTGCGCTCAAGTATATTATCGTTGCATCATCCATTTTCATCCTGCTGATTGGTCTTGAGAACTTATCCACAGCCATGCTGCTATGTCTCACCATCTTTTTCATGATGATCATTGGAAGAATTCCTAAGGCACAACTCGGAAAACTATTGGGATTAGTCATAGCATCTGGAGCGATAGTGATTGCAACGGTGATGCTTGTAGGAAAAGACAAGAATCAGTCAACAGGTGACAATACACTTACAGAGAATATCAAGAAAGAGGAAAAAGAACCTGGCTCCATCGAAAAGCTATTCCATAGAGCAGATACGTGGAAGTCACGAATAGACAAATTCCTGGACCACAAAGATGTTGCTCCAGAAGATGTTGACTTGGATAAAGACGCACAGGTTGCTCATGCAAACATAGCCATAGCCTCATCCAACATCGTGGGCAAAGGACCAGGCAACTCGGTTGAACGAGACTTCCTGTCACAAGCCTTCTCCGACTTCATCTACGCCATCATCATAGAAGAGATGGGAATAACCGGAGCCGTATTTGTGGTCTTCCTATACATTATATTATTATATAGAGTAGGAAGTATAGCCAACAGATGTGAGAACAACTTTCCTGCATTTCTCGCCATGGGACTTGCCATACTGCTCGTCACTCAGGCATTGTTCAATATGCTCGTAGCAGTAGGTTTAGCACCAGTTACCGGTCAGCCGCTTCCACTCATCAGTAGAGGTGGAACTTCCACCGTCATCAACTGTCTATATGTTGGAATCATATTGAGTATCAGTAGAAGTGCCAAGAAAAAAGACGAGTGCAATACAGAAGCAAATACATCAAAATTGGCTACTGCATAAAAAAACACTATAAAAAATAGTGAAAAATGTAGAATTGTTGATTTTTTTATTTATCTTTGCGTAATAAATTAGAAAATTATGAATAATGAACTGAGAATTATAATAAGTGGAGGTGGAACTGGAGGACATATTTTCCCAGCTGTATCCATCGCCAATGCCATCAAGGCCAAATACCCTGAAGCAAAGATTTTATTTGTTGGAGCATTAGGCAGAATGGAAATGCAACGTGTTCCTGCTGCCGGATATGAGATTAAGGGATTACCTATCTGCGGCTTTGATCGTAAGCATCTGTTCAAGAATATTGCCGTGCTCTTCAAAATATGGAAAAGCCAAAGAATGGCAAAGAAAATCATCAACGACTTCAAGCCAATGGCTGCAGTCGGTGTTGGTGGTTATGCCAGCGGCCCTACTCTTAACGTATGTGCAAGCAAGGGTATTCCTTGTTTAATTCAGGAACAGAATTCATATGCAGGAGTAACCAACAAGTTACTCGCAAAGAAAGCTGACAGAATTTGTGTGGCATACGAAGGAATGGAACGTTTCTTCCCTGCTGACAAGATCATCATGACAGGAAACCCTGTACGCCAAAACGTATTGGAGACTACTGTTACGGTGGAAGAAGCAAGAAAACAATTCGGACTTGCACCTGAAAAGAAAACCATTCTTCTGGTAGGTGGTAGTCTCGGAGCAAGAACCATCAATGAAAGCGTATTGCAAAACTTGGATAAAATTGCCAAAAGTGATATCCAGTTTATCTGGCAAACAGGTAAGTATTACAAGGCATCCATCGCTGAACAGATGAAAGGCAAGGAATTGCCAAATCTCAAAATCATGGATTTTATCAGCGACATGGGAGCGGCATACAAAGCTGCTGACTTAGTTATCAGTAGAGCTGGTGCCAGCAGTATCAGCGAATTCTGTCTTATAGGCAAACCTGTCATTCTGGTTCCAAGTCCTAATGTAGCAGAAGATCACCAAACGAAGAATGCCATGGCACTGGTAAATAAAGATGCAGCCATCTATGTAAAAGACTGCGAAGCACCTGGCATACTTATCGACAAGGCTATCAATACAGTCACAGACATTCAGAAATTAAACTCACTCAGTGAGAATATTAAAAAATTAGGTTTAAAAAACTCTGCCGACGTCATTGCCGACGAAGTTGTAAAATTAGCAAGAAAGTAATGGAACTGAAAGATATTAAAGCAGTATATTTCGTAGGAGCTGGCGGTATAGGCATGAGCGCTATCGCAAGATATTTCCTCAACAAAAAGTTGGTTGTTGCTGGTTACGACAAGACCCCTTCTCACCTTACACATGATTTGGAAAAAGAAGGCATGCTCATCCATTATGAGGAGAATACAGACCTGATACCAGAGGCTTGCAAAGATCCAAAAACAACATTGGTCATCTTTACTCCAGCCATCCCTGCAGAGCACAAGGAACTTGTGTATTTCCATGAGAATGGATTTACCATCGAAAAACGTGCACAGGTATTAGGTACTTTGACTCGCACACATAAGGGTTTGTGCGTAGCAGGAACTCATGGTAAGACCTCAACATCAACCATGTGCGCCCACATCATGCATCAGAGTCATATAGACTGTAACGCTTTCTTGGGCGGTATTTCTAAAAATTACGGCACCAACTACATACTTTCCGACAAGAGCGACTATGTAGTCATAGAAGCTGATGAATTCGATCGCAGTTTCCATTGGTTGCGTCCTTGGATGAGCGTAATAACAGCAACAGACCCAGACCATCTGGACATCTATGGAACAAAAGAAGCATATCTGGAAAGTTTCCGTCATTATACAGAACTTATCCAACCAGGAGGTGCACTCATCATCCATAAGAATCTGGAAATGAAACAGAACGTACAGGATGGAGTTAGAATCTACGAGTACAGTCTTCATGAAGGAGATTTCCACGCAGAAAACATCAAGATAGAGAATGGCGAAATCACATTCGACTTCATCTCTCCTATCGAAAATGTAGAGAACGTAGAACTCGGTCAGCCTGTGCCAATCAACATCGAAAATGGTATTGCCGCAATGGCAATGGCACAATTGAATGGTTGCAAGGCAGAAGAACTCAGACAAGGAATGAAGACATACGAAGGCGTTGAAAGACGCTTTGATTTCAAAATCAAAGATGCCAAGCACGTATTCCTATCAGACTATGCCCATCACCCAAAAGAAATCTACCAGAGTGTAAAGAGCATCAGAGAGCTGTATAAGACACGAAAGATTACTGCAATCTTCCAGCCTCATCTTTATACCAGAACACGAGATTTCTACAAGGATTTTGCAGAAAGTCTGAGCATGCTTGATGAAGTAATCCTGTGTGACATCTATCCAGCAAGAGAGGCTCCGATACCAGGAGTGACCTCAAAGCTCATCTACGACAATCTCAAGCCAGGAGTAGAAAAGAGCATGATACACAAAGAAGATGTACTGGATCTTGTAAAAAATAGAGATTTCGATGTTCTTATCGTATTGGGAGCTGGCGACTTGGACAACTACGTTCCGCAAATGACAGAAATTCTTAAGCAGAAATAATGCGCATCAACTGGAAGAAAACGATTATCATCACACTGGATTTCGCCATAGGTATATATCTGGTGTTTGCATTCACCAAGCTGAACAAGCCTGATGATTCAAACTTAATATGCACCAAGGTAAACATCAACATACAAGATGAGATGACCAATGGCTTTCTTGATGCAAAAGAAATAAAAAAGAGACTGAAAGCAAAAAAGATCTATCCTTTAGAGAAACCTTTGAACAAGATTAGTACTCGCCATATAGAGGAGACTCTGATGCAAAGTCCTTTCGTCAAATCTGCCGAATGCTACAAGACTCAAGACGGTCTCGTTGATATCAACCTCACTCAACGCATGCCGATCGTAAGAATCAAGAGCATCAATAATGAAGACTATTATGTAGATGACCATTATCAGATTATGCCCAACACCAAATACACCAGCGATATGATTATCGCCACGGGATACATCAATAAATGGTATGCTCAAAAATACGTCTCGTTATTAAGCAAGGCATTGATGACTAACGAGTTGTGGAGAAATCAAATAGAACAAATTAACGTTCTACAAGATAAAGGAATAGAACTTGTTCCTCGAGTAGGAAACCATGTCGTCTATCTGGGCAATCTTCCAGAAGCAAACGCTGTGGAAAAACGGGAGAAAGACATTCAAGACTTCGTAAACCGAAAGATGTCACGCTTGGAAAATTTCTACAAATATGGACTATCCAAAGCTGGTTGGAACAAATACTCATATATCAATCTGGAATTTGACAACCAGATTATTTGCAAAAAGCATAATAGCAACAGCTAGTATAAATAGCTAATAAAAATAAAAAAGAATCAGATAATATATAAAGACTATGCCAAAGGAATTTATAGTAGCAATAGAGCTAGGGTCATCCAAGATGACGGGTATAGCAGGCCAGAAGAATTTAGATGGCAGCATCACTGTACTAGCACTCGTGGAGGAAGACTCGTCTTCTTGCATCAGAAAAGGTGTCATCTATAACATAGACAAGACTTGCCAGAGCTTGACTAACATCATAAATAAATTGAAAACAATTCTCAAGCAAGACATTTCTCAGGTCTATGTCGGCGTAGGAGGAAGATCTATCAAGAGCGTCAAGAACATAATTGTAAAAGATTTACCTACCGCATCCATCATAACTCAGGAAATGATTAATGAGCTGATGGATATCAACCGCAACATGACATATCCTGATCAGGAGATCTTGGATGCTGCAACACAGGAATATAAGATAGATAACCAATATCAGATAGACCCTGTCGGCATACAATGCAATCACCTGGAAGGTATTTTCCTCAATATCTTGTGGAAAAAGAATTTCTACAACAATATTTACGCTTGTTTTGAGAAAGCCAACATTCCGATCGCAGAAATGTACTTGGCACCTCTCGCCTTGGCAGACAGCGTATTGACTGACTCTGAGAAGAGAGCTGGCTGCGCGTTGATAGATTTGGGTGCTGACACGACGACGGTATCTGTATATTACAAAAATATTCTTCGCCATCTGTCAGTCATTCCACTTGGCGGTAATAATATCACCAAGGATTTGACCTGTCTTCAGATAGAAGAGCAAGAGGCTGAGAATATGAAATTGAAATATGCTAAGGCATATACAGACATCAAGAATATCGACCCAACTCTCAACTATTCTATTGACAAGGACAGAGTAGTAGAGAGCAAAAAGTTTATAGAAATTGTTGAAGCCAGAGTAGAGGAAATCGTTGAAAATGCCTGGTATCAAGTCCCTATAGAATTTGCAGACAAACTTTTGGGAGGTATTATCATTACGGGTGGCGGAAGCAATATGCCTGAAATAGAGAAGGTATTCAGAAACCACACCAATACTCCTAAGATTAGATTTGCTAAGTTTGTTACCCAAACCGTAAAAGCGAAAGATGCAAAGATCAACAACCACGATGGTACCATGAATACCATTCTGGGACTTCTTGCCAAGGGTGACATGAACTGCAGTGGGGATGAAATCAGCAACGATTTGTTCACCAACAACATAGAACGCCCTCTTGCCGCAGACAGTACACCAAAGGTTTCTCGCAACCCTAATGAAACTGCAGGAACAGGAGTTGTACCTACTCCTGCTCAAAAACGTGAAGAGGAGTTGAGAAAGAAGAAAGAGGAAGAAGAAAGACTGGCTAAAATCGCAGAAGAGGAAGAAAAAGAGCGCGAAGAGAAAAAGCGCAAAGAAAACAGTTTCCTCCATAAAGGATTCAGAAAGCTCAAGGATTTCTTCCTGGATACAATCTCTGAAGAAGAATAAAAATGCTCGAATAGTAGGGTAAACTCTCTAAAAATGGACTATAATTAGGATAAACTCTAAAGAATATAAAGATTATGCAAGATAGCAAACCACATATCCTTGATTTCGGTGAACCGGAAAAGGAAAATAGCATCATCAAAGTAATCGGTGTTGGTGGTGGCGGCGGCAATGCAGTCAACCACATGTACCGGGAAGGCATTCACGATGTAAGTTTTGTACTTTGTAATACCGACAATCAGGCACTCAATGATTCTCCTGTACCTGTCCATCTCCAATTAGGAAAAGAAGGACTTGGAGCCGGCAACAAACCAGAGAAGGCAAAACAAGCTGCCGAAGAGACATTGGAAGACATCAAACATATGCTTAATGATGGTACCAAGATGGCTTTCATTACTGCAGGTATGGGCGGAGGAACAGGTACTGGAGCTGCTCCTGTCATTGCACGCGTCAGCAAAGAACTGGGCATATTGACAGTCGGCATCGTAACCATTCCTTTCAAATTTGAAGGTCCGAGAAAAATCGACCAAGCACTCGACGGCGTTGAAGAAATGTCTAAACATGTAGATGCCTTGTTGGTTATCAACAATGAAAGACTTCGTCAGATTTATCCTGATCTGGCGGTTTTGGATGCATTCGGCAAGGCAGACGACACGCTAAGTGTAGCTGCCAAGAGTATCGCAGAAATCATTACTGTACACGGTCTCATCAACCTTGACTTCAATGATGTTAAAACCGTCCTCAAAGACGGAGGCGTTGCCATCATGAGTACGGGCTATGGTGAAGGTGAAGGACGCGTCAAGAAAGCGATAGCTGATGCATTGAACTCACCTCTGCTCAATGACAATGATGTTTTCAATTCCAAAAAGATCCTTCTTAGCATTGCCTTTGCAAGTGAAAAGAAAGACAATCCGGGTCTTACCATGGACGAAATGAATGACGTAAACGACTTCATGGAAAAATTTGGTGATGACTTTGAATTGAAATGGGGACTTGCCATTGACCCTGAATTAGGAAGCAGAGTCAAAGTAACCGTCTTGGCTACAGGTTTCGGATTGGAAGATGTAGAAGGTATGAACCGTCATCTCAAGAAACATACAGAAGAAGAATCCAGACGCCTTGCAGAACAAGAAGAAAAAAGAGCAGAGAACGAGGAAAGAAGAAAGAGATATTATGGAAGTGACGGTACAACGACTCAGTACAAACGTCACCCACATATCTTCCTGTTCAAGCCAGAAGATCTGGACAATGAGGATGTGATTCTACAAGTAGAGAACACACCAACATATAAACGTACAAGACAGACTCTTGAGGAAATCCGAAACATCGCTTCTGGAAAAATCGAAGATGATGAAAACAGAAACGCAGATGGAAGTGAGCCTGTCCAGGGAGTCATCAGTTTTGCATAAGTAAAATCCTCACAAAGGATTCAGCAGAACAATTCCTGAAGTACTGATAAAGACTTCAGTTCCGGAAATCCAGGAATATGAAGACGATAATATTCTATCATCACCTCTACAGAATGATTCCGCTCCTGGCGGGACATCTTGTAGAGGTGCATTGTTTTATAGTCTAATCGGAACATTTGCAAAAGATGAAAAGAATCACTTTCTGATAAATAATGAGAATGAGCAGGAACGTAAGGTACGAACTTCCCCTCATCCAAATCAAAATACTTAGATTGTTCCAGTCCTTCACTCAAATTGGGTCCTATTCCCATATAAAAACTCAATCTCATTAAAAACAGCAAATGAAAATTAGCAATTCCTTCATGAGCACCATCAAACCAAACCAAACTATCATAAACAAAATAAAACAAAGGAAGATTCTTCTGTTCTAATTTGGTAGCATACAGCAGGAACTCTGCCAAAAACAGAGAAACAGATATTTTAATAGGAGAAAAAGGAATATCCTCATAAGGGTAGAGAATACCTATATTTTTAATACGCTGCAAATTCTGGTTAGTCCGGAAATCAAATTCTAAAGTCACCAAAGTCAATGGCTGGAAATATTGTCTTTTGGAATTACTCTTTGAAGATTTTGGAATTTTCACCAAAAAGGACACTCTTCCTCTGGATTCCGTCAGAAAATCCACAATAAATTGCGACTCTCCATATTTAATAGAATGTAGGACAATTGCTCTTGTTTTTTCCATCATACGAACGTTTTTAGATGATTTTGAGGGCAAAATTACAAAAAAACACGCATTTAGAGAAAATTTTCCAGAAAAAATTTGCAGGATTAAAATAAATGTAGTAACTTTGCACCCGCAAAACAACAAATGGTCCCTTCGTCTATCGGTTAGGACGAGAGATTTTCATTCTCTAAAGAGCAGTTCGACTCTGCTAGGGACTACAAGTAGAATATATAATAATAAAAAAAGATGGCAAATCATAAATCATCAATCAAGAGAATCCGTCAGGACAAAAAGAAGTCTTTGCACAATAAGTACTATGCAAAGACAATGCGTAACGCTGTACGCAAGTTGCGCAACATGACTGATAAGGAAGAGGCTGTAAAGCTCTATCCTACAGTTCAGAAGCTTTTAGACAAATTGGCTAAGATTAACGTTATCCATAGCAACAAGGCTGCAAACTTGAAGTCAGGTTTGGCTCAGCACATTGCTAAGTTGGGCTAATACAACGTTAAAAGCTAAAAAGATATATAAGGTTGCAATTCTTTCGAATTGCAACCTTATTTATTTTATATCAAAACTAAGCATTTCACTATTTTTTGCAGTTTTTTAGCAACAAAAATTGCATATTCTCATGTTTTTTCCGTATCTTTGCACGATAATAATACTAAGCAAAGAAATGGCAGAAAATACAAACAACGCAAATAATTATTCAGCGAGCAACATTCAAGTCCTCGAAGGCTTGGAAGCTGTTCGTAAGCGTCCTGCGATGTACATTGGTGACATCTCAGAAAAGGGTCTCCACCATTTGGTCAACGAGACCGTTGACAACTCCATTGATGAAGCCATGGCTGGATATTGTACAGACATTGAAGTTACAATCAATGAAGACAATTCTATCACCGTAGAAGACAATGGTCGTGGTATCCCTGTTGATATGCATGAAAAGCTTCACAAATCCGCACTCGAAGTCGTTATGACAGTACTTCACGCAGGTGGTAAATTTGACAAAGGTTCCTACAAGGTATCTGGTGGTTTGCATGGTGTAGGTGTAAGTTGTGTAAACGCACTCTCTTCACACATGAAATCTCAGGTATTCCGTGGAGGTAAAATATATCAGCAAGAATACGAAAAAGGTAAGCCCCTCTACCCTGTCAAGGTTGTTGGTGAGACAGAAAAGCGAGGTACATGCCAGCAATTCTGGCCAGACCCTACAATCTTCACCCACACCATTTACAAATGGGATATCATCGCAAGCCGTATGCGCGAGTTGGCATTCCTCAATGCTGGTATAAAGATTACCCTTACAGATCTCCGTCCTGACGAAGAAGGTAAAACCAAGCAAGAGGTTTTCCATGCAAAAGATGGTCTGAAAGAGTTTGTAAGATACGTTGACCGCCATCGCACTCACCTGTTTGATGATGTCATCTATCTCAAGACAGAGAAGCAAGGCATTCCTATAGAGATTGCCATCATGTATAATACAGACTATACAGAAAACATCCACTCCTACGTAAATAATATCAACACGATAGAGGGTGGTACTCACCTTACTGGTTTCCGCATGGCTTTAACCCGTACGCTCAAAGCTTACGCAGAAGCTGATCCATCAATCTCCAAGCAGATTGAAAAGGCTAAGGTAGAGATTGCTCCTGAAGATTTCCGCGAAGGCCTTACTGCTGTCATCTCTATCAAGGTTGCAGAACCACAGTTTGAAGGCCAGACTAAGACCAAATTAGGAAACAGCGAAGTACAGGGTGCCGTTCAGCAGGCTGTCAATGAAGCTTTGGCTGATTATCTGGAAGAACACCCAGATGAAGCTAAGCGTATTTGCGAAAAAGTAGTTTTAGCAGCGACAGCACGTATCGCAGCCCGCAAAGCTCGTGAAAGCGTACAGCGAAAGAACTTCATGACTGGTGGCGGTCTCCCAGGAAAACTTGCAGACTGCTCTATCAAGGACCCTAAGGAATGCGAGATTTTCCTTGTCGAGGGTGACTCCGCTGGCGGTTCCGCAAAACAAGGTCGCGACAGATTCCATCAAGCAATTCTTCCTTTGCGCGGTAAAATTCTGAATGTAGAAAAAGTACAATGGCACAAAGTCTTTGAGGCTGAGTCCGTTATGAATATCATCCAGAGTATCGGCGTACGCTTTGGAGTAGATGGTGAAGACAGCAAAGAGGCTAATACAGAAAAGTTGAGATATGACAAGATTATCATCATGACCGATGCCGATGTCGATGGTTCTCACATCGACACACTTATCATGACTCTCTTCTATCGCTTTATGCCTAAGGTTATCGAGGAAGGACATCTCTATATTGCAACTCCACCTCTCTACAAATGCTCATTCAAGAATAAAGTCAGCGAATACTGCTATACTGAGCAGCAGCGTCAGGCTTTCATTGACAAATACGGAGAAGGACAAGAGGATAAAAACATTCACACACAACGATACAAAGGTTTGGGTGAGATGAATCCAGAACAATTGTGGGAAACTACTATGGATCCATCTACACGATTACTCAAACAGGTTACAATAGAGAATGCTGCACAAGCAGATGAAATCTTCTCTATGTTGATGGGTGATGATGTTGAACCTCGTCGAGAATTCATTGAACAAAATGCGACCTACGCTAATATTGACGCATAATAAATACAAGGCAGGCTCATTAAACAAGCCTGCCTTGTATTTATATTCAGTAATATTACCTTATTAACCGGAAATATAATGACTAAAGAATTTTTTTTTAGCCTTACTCTATGTGCTATAAGTTTTACAGCAAATGCACATAAGAAGGCAATTACAACGCAACTTCCACTTACCTTATGGTATAACCAAGAGGCACATGCCTTTGAGGAATCACTACCTATCGGCAATGGCAAGTTGGGAGCATTAGTTTATGGTGGAGCTGATAATGATTCTATCTACCTGAATGACATCACTTTGTGGACAGGACAACCTGTTAACCCTCAAGAAGGAGGTGAGGCATATAAATGGATACCCAAAATACGAGAAGCTCTGTTTAAGGAAGATTATAAGACAGCCGATTCCTTGCAACATTTCGTGCAAGGGCACAACTCGGAATATTACCAGCCTTTAGGCCTGATTCAGATAAAGGACTTTAATCAAGGGAAAATCAGCAACTATCATCGCCAATTAAGCTTAGATAGCAGTCTGGTATCCATCAGTTTTGTGCGTAATGAAGTTACCTTCAATAAAGAATACTTCGCCTCTCATCCGGACAAAATGATTGCCATAAGACTGAGCGCCTCTAAAAAAGGAGCCATCAATAGTGATATTTCTCTCACGTCGCTCATTCCTCATCGAGTGAAAGCATCCGAAAAACAACTCACCATGTCGGGACATGTTATGGGTGAGGAAGAAAACAGCATACACTATTGCTCCATACTGCAAGTAAAAAACACAGATGGTAGCATTAGTGCCAGTGACTCTACCCTACACCTTACAGGAGTAACAGAAGCTATTATCTATCTGGTCAATGAGACCAGTTATAATGGTTTTGACAAACATCCTGTCAAAGAAGGAGCACCCTATTTAGAAAATGTCACTGACGATATCTGGCATCTGATAAATTTTACATACAAAGAATTACGACAAAGACATCTATCAGATTACAAAAAACTCTTTGATCGGGTAAAATTCAACTTGTCTGATGCGAAATATGATGTCCAGAATCCAACAGATAAACAATTGCTATCGTATAGTGACGAAAATAAGCATAATCCTTATCTGGAAATGCTCTATTTCCAATATGGCAGATACTTGCTTATCAGCAGTTCACGAACAAATGGCGTACCAGCCAATCTTCAGGGTCTTTGGGCTCCTGCACTCAAGTCACCTTGGAGAGGAAATTACACCATCAATATCAATTTGGAAGAGAATTATTGGCCAGCAGAATCAACCAATCTCCCAGAACTGGTAATGCCTGTTGATGGACTTGTAAAAGGAATGGCTGTAACAGGTCGCCATAATGCCCAACATTTTTATGGCATAAACAAAGGTTGGTGTGCAGGACATAATACTGACGCATGGGCAATGTCAAATCCTGTAGGAACCGGTAACGAAAGCCCTCAGTGGAGTAATTGGGCGATGGGAGGTGCCTGGCTTGTACAGACGCTATGGGATCATTATGACTATACAAGAGATATTAATTACTTAAGAGATACAGCCTATCCTCTCATGAAAGGGGCTTGTGATTTCATGCTTGAATGGCTCATAGAAGATCCTCATAATCCCGCACAACTGATAACTGCACCATGTACATCTCCAGAAGCTGACTACATCACCGATAAAGGATATCGAGGAAGTTCACTATATGGCGGCACAGCAGACTTGGCGATTATCAGGGAACTATTCAAAAATACGATTAAAGGCGCCCAAGCACTTGGAATAGACAAAGATTACCAAGTACGCCTGCAAAGTTCATTAGAGCGCTTACGCCCTTATCATATAGGAAAAAGAGGTAATCTCATGGAATGGTATCACGACTGGGACGATCAGGACTGGCATCACAGACACCAATCACACTTACTGGGTCTATACCCTTTCCATCAAATCTCGTTAGCGCAAACGCCGGATTTGGCGCAAGCTGCAACAAAGACATTGGAAATAAAGGGCGATAAATCTACAGGATGGAGCACAGGATGGCGCATCAATCTATGGGCACGCCTACATCGTCAGGACAAAGCTTATCAAATACTGCGCAAGTTGCTTACATATGTGAGCCCTGAGAAATACAAGGACCGGAAACATCATTCTGGTGGAACCTATCCTAACCTGTTTGATGCGCATCCGCCATTCCAGATAGATGGTAATTTCGGTGGAACAGCTGGCATCTGTGAGATGCTTATGCAGTGTGATGGAGAAAACATGGACTTGCTTCCTGCACTCCCAGACTCATGGCAGCAAGGAAATATCCAGGGAATCAAAGCCAGAGGAAACTACACCCTCAACCTCTATTGGAAAGACAAGAAGGTTTCAAAGGCAGAGATTATTAGCCATGCGGATGGAAGATTAACCGTAAACTACAACGGGAAATTTCAAAAAATAACACTTAAGAAAGGAACGAAGAAAGTTCTCAGATGAAAAGAATCGAAACTTTTATATTGGCAATGCTTTGGGTACTAAATTCGAATGCACACGAATTTAGTACTCATTGGATTTCCTACCCTACACCCAACGACTCGTCAGAAGTTCTTTTCTGCCACGTTTTTCCTTCACAAGGGAAACTCAAACAGGGAAGCATTTCTTTTGCAAGTTGTGGAAGAATAAAGGTATTTGTCAACGAAAGAAATATTAGTCCAAAAGCCTATTTCTGTAATCCTGACTCTGCAACGGTTTTCATATATACATATGATATAACAAGGTTTCTGCAACCGCATAAGAATACGATTGCTGTATGGTACGCTCCAGAAAGTGGTAGAGAGCCATCCAAACAACTTTCTATGGAATATTATGGATACGATGCTAAGGGTAAATATTTCTACCATAAAGCAAATGGAGACTGGAAATGTTGCATACTAAAAGGATGCTATGTCAAAAAAGAAATAGAAGCATTTGACGCATGCAGTTATGACACCCAGTGGAAGTCTCCGGATTTCGATAGATCAAAGTGGTTAAATCCATTAGGAGCTTACAACCAATCAAGGGACAACAAGTTGATTAACAATTCTTTTGAGCGTAAACTTTGTACTATTCGACATATTATGACTCCAATAGATGTTTATCGTGACCAAAAGAGTATTTATTACGACTTTGGCAAGGTATTCAAGGGAACACCAAGAATAACTTTAAGAGAAGCTAAAAGAAAAGAGACTATTAACATGGATGGATTTATATATACTTGTAATGGCGAATTAGATGAACAAGCATTCCGAAGATTCACTAATAAAAGCCAAAGAATTATTAAAATCTACAGTAATTCTCAGTATTTCAAAGAATCTCAAATTGTTAACATAGAGGGATTAGAAAATGAATAAAGAATATTCTAACACACAAAAAAAAAAATAAAAATATAATCCTAAAACCATGACAAATTTAAATACGAAAAAAGAGATTTCTATTGCACAAGCAAAAGAAATCAAGTCTGAATGCAAATTTTTAAATGACGAAATTTGCTATATTGAAGATATTGACGTAGAAGACCTGCCATCAGAGAAAACGGAAGTGAAATGCATCACTCTTATTTTATGTTTGGAAGGAACTCTACGTTATGATACAAATGGACATACTGTTATTGCAGAGAAAAACAGTATCCTCTATTTCGCGAGTGGACAACATGTAGATAACTTCAGAGTTATGTCTTCTACTTTTAAAGGAAAGGCTTTACTTATAAAAACTTCAAACATTAGCCAGCTTGCTGAAAATTTCACCAATATTTCTACTTTAACAAACAAATTAAATAGTATAGACAAAGTAAAAATTGGTACAGACGACATATATAGCATAAACTGTTTACTGACACAAATAAAGACATTCATGGACAAGAAACAAAATAGATATCAAATGACTTTTGAACTTGTCCATGTTATCATAGAGCTATCATTATCACAAGCGATTTTCTACGACAAATACGATGAACAAACAAAAGACCTGCAATTATTTGAACAATTCGTCGATTCAGTTGAGAAGAACATTTTTACTCAAAGGAATATTTCTGAATATCACAAACTCCTCAATATTTCACCAGGCAAATTAGAGAAGATTGTACGAAGTACCATCGAGCAAAGCCCTAGAGAATATATACAAAAGCGTCTTGTAACGTATGTCTGTCTCATAGCAGAATATACAAACAAAAAACAAATGCCAATAAAAAAGATTGCAGAATTAGTACACTATAAGAATCAGTGTACCTTATCTGAATTGGTAAAAAAACATATCGGCATTAGTCTGAAGCAATATCAGAATCTTGAACCTGAGCAGCAACATCGCATAATTCATCGTACCAAGGCTGACCAAAACGCTGTACTAAAGGTCCTTCCAAAAACTTATATACAGGAAGATTTAATTCCTGACCTTTTTTAATGGCAGCCTTACAGATACGCCATTTGTTATAGTTAATGCCATACACTTCATTACCAAAATGCTTGACGCGGATGGGATAAAGTGCACATGAGATAGGTTTCATAAAATGAGATTTTCCTTCACGATACGCACGTTCCAAAGCACAGAGACAGCAATTAGGTATCGTATGACCATCATTCATATCCTGAAGGTCTTGGTAGCAAGTAAACACGCAATCCTTGCCATTTACAATACTTGTTACCAAATCACCTTCGATATCTGTATATGCAACACCCTGCTTGTCAATAACAGCCTGTGCTGAAGCCGATAGATCATCCCAAACGACATCCAACGCATTCTCTATTTCCATGACCTCATCCAAGGAAACAGGAGCTCCCGCATCGCCTTCGATGCAGCACTCGCCCTTGCAGACATCAAGATCGCAACAGAACTTTTCGGTGATGATATCAGGTGAAACCAATACGTTGCCCACCTGCAGAATACGCAATTCGTCTTTCTTCATAATGTTTTTTGAGATGAATATTAAAGAATGATAGCCACTCACGATGGATAGCTATATATAAAAGTGGATAGCTATTATATTAAAGGTGTGCCTACCATTGGATAGGCGCAATTCCGTTCTGCTGCAGATAGGCATTGCAGCGGGAGAAATGATGATTACCAAACCATCCGCCACGGTTGGCAGATAATGGCGATGGATGCACACTTTCCAATATCAGGTGCTTACTCGTGTCGATGAGCTTTGCCTTGCTTCGGGCATAACCACCCCAAAGGATAAACACCAAGTGCTCCTTATCCTTGCTGAGCGCCTTGATGGCAGCATCGGTAAACTCCTCCCAGCCTTTGCGCTGATGACTTGCCGCTTGATGGGCACGAACGGTAAGCGTGGCGTTGAGCAACAATACTCCCTGCTTTGCCCAGCGGGTTAAATCGCCCGTGGCTGGCATCGGAGTACCGAGATCCATCTGAATCTCCTTGAATATATTAATCAATGATGGTGGGAAAGTGATTCCGTCCGGCACAGAGAAACTCAGTCCCATCGCCTGCCCTGGCTCATGGTATGGGTCCTGTCCGATAATCACTACCTTCACATCATCAAAAGGACAGAGATTGAAGGCA
>ERZ1034713.188-NODE-188-length-39695-cov-6.812714_pt1 | contig 39695 bp, 28 predicted proteins | sample MGYA00520692_ERZ1034713 | MGnify/ENA primary metagenome ERZ1034713 (study PRJEB33766, sample SAMN09781717) | gut metagenome | biome: gut microbiome | host: Homo sapiens | place: Madagascar | study: EMG produced TPA metagenomics assembly of the PRJNA485056 data set... | reverse complement strand
GCGTCGGGGGCACACGCACCGACGCACATGCGCCGCGGAGCGCCGCCGCTGACGCGCCAAGGGCAGCCGAGCGTACAAAAAAATCCTCCAGCCGAGGCTGGAGGATTCAAAAGTATAAGTGTGGTTTGGATTATCTAACAATCACCTTAGTGGCTGTGCCGTTGGCGCGAACCACGTAGAAGCCAGGAGCAACGTTTACGAGTGTGCTGCCCTCTGCCACGCGTGCTTGGCGAACCAACTGACCGGCTACAGTGTAGACTGCCACATCCGTTGCCTCATCTGCCACAACCTTTACGCCGTCTTCAGCTGCAAATACCTTTACGCCTTCTGCCGACATCGACGATACGGAAGAAACAGGGTCATATGCATAGTATACTATGATTTCTTTTAGCTCGACATTTTTGCTATCTCCTGCAGTAAATATAACAGAGTTTACCGGGTCGCCTTCTGTCGTATTTGTCGCTGCTGCGTTCCATTTCCATTCGCCCGCCTTTGTTCCTTTTGACAAAGTGCCACTGTCTGCTTTTACAAATGCATTTGCTGCTTTATACACTACAGATGATATGATATGCATCGCCGGGACAGAGATTGTCAATGTTCCTTTACTTGAAGCATAAACTCGCCATGAATAATTACTTTTATAATATTTACCATCATTGCCTCCGCCTTTTACTGTAAATTTAACATCATCAATTTCTACGTTTTGATATTGTGTATCGTTGGCCCATCCGTTGGCAGACGCATAATTTGCAATATTCAGTGTCACTGTTTTGTCAGCATACGACTCGTTAATTACATAAACGGCTTTGGTCTCTTCACTATCCTTGAAATCTTTCATGCTTGCAAGTGCTGAAAGATTGTACGTTGTAGACACGCCTTCAACCAATGGCAATTCCACATTTACAGGCGACGGCGCATCAAAAACATCGTCATTCAATGTATATGTAATCGTCGACCCTTCCGGACCAGTTATGGTTACAGTCTGCGCTGTAGTATAGGAACCTGGCACTAATGAGAATGTCGGCGCTGCACATTTCTTGTCGATAGTAAATGTAATTGAAGCATGTTCACTATCAGTTAAGCCGTCTTTTGTTGCCCAAGCATCCACTATATATTTTCCATTCTCTGTAAACTCTGCTGGTTGACCGATCTTCTCCGCTCCTCCATTTACGGTATAATGAATTGTTGCGTCAGCTGTAGTCGAAGTAATCACCAAAGTCTGCGCATCTGTATATGTTGCACCTGCTGTCAAATTGAATGTAGGCTTTGCACATTTGGTCTCTGCGACCTCTTCGTAAGTGATAGAGATGGATTTAATTGCAAGATAATTTTTACTTGTACCAGATATATTAAAAACAATACCTTTTGCTCCTGCAGAAATTGTACCAAAGTCATATTCCTTCCATGCTGGTTTTTTTCCAATTTTAAGAGTATTTCCAACAGTAGAGCCATTTATCGACATTGAACAAGAGTAATTGCTTCCGTTTGACGCGACGAAGAAAGAAACCTTCTTAACTGTTGCTCCTTCCGGTATTTCTGCTCCACTCAACGCCAACGACCCATTAAAGGAGTAAGTTCCTGACCCGAGTTGAATACCTGAACCCAAGCTCTGGTTTCCACATCCTGCTACGTATGTTTTATTCGTAGAATTAACAGTCCACGCACCAACAGCTCCCGTTGTTGTAGCAACCTTATCTTTGCAAATCTCGCCGTTTGCAAGCCGTTCGTTCTGTTGAAAATTCCACGTCACCGTTTTTTCCACAGCATACAGATTGCCTATGGAAGCAATCAGCGCGAACAGAAATAAAAAGTAAAATTTTTTCATAAGATTTTATTTTAGTTTGTTAGTTAAATTTCCGATTATTATAGTTTTTGCTTTGCATTTTACCGCCTGTTCCTTATAAGTCTTAAAATCAATTAAGCGTTCTATCTTTCAATTCGTTACAAAGGTACGACTTGCGTAATGACTTTGCAAATTTTTCTACATTTTTTTCATCACAAGTTTGTAACATCTTCCCCATCCCCCGTAGTGCCGCGTCCCGACCGCGCGAGCAGTCACGCCATCCCCCATCACCGCCTCGCGCAGCAGTGCCGGAGTATGACCGCGTGAGCGGACCTCTTCCTCGACTCCCTCCTCCGCCTCTCCCGTAGTAGCGCATCTCCGACGCGCCCTATGTGGTAGCCGCCCTGACTCCCCATGCGTCCTCGCTCCGCTCATACGAATGGGGTTACTGAAAATAGCGCGTCTCCAACGCGCCGACATAGCATCATCTCCGCCTCTCGCCATCCTGACCCAGCACCAGCGTAGAGCCTACGGCGCGTCGGAGACGCGCTACTGCATCATAACCCCATCCGCACGACGCGACAGCGGAGGGCGCATGGGGCATAGGCGACCCACCATCACTCAGCGCTTCGGAGATGCGCTACTACCCCCAGAGGCGGAGTATGACCGCGCGAGCGGTCACGCTTTCAGTCAACCCCCGACAGCGTCGGGGGCACACGCACCGACGCACATGCGCCGCGGAGCGCCGCCGCTGACGCACTCCAGCACACCCCGGCACATCTATTCGAAAATAGTGTGCATTTGTCACACAGTTTCCGAATAGGATTACAGATCCAATGAATTTTTGTTCAAGAGAAAGTCATATATTCCCATTGTGGTTATCCCCATCTCATCTCTTGTCACAGGACACTCTTCACCAATGACAATGATTTTTTTAAACGAATCGTCGAGTTTTAAAAGAGAGGCACGCTCTTGCCGCACCTTGTCTTCCGACTCCATCCTGTATGCCGACTGTATATAGTACCTTTTACTGCCCAGATTACACACAAAGTCAACCTCCAGCACAGCACGATGCCGACTGCCGTCAGGCATCATGCCAAGAGTCGGCACAGCGCCCACGTCGACACTGAACCCTCTGGCACGCATCTCGTTGTAGACAGCATTCTCCATCAGATGACTTCTTTCGTACTGTCTGAAATTTATGCGCGCATTGCGCAGCCCCAAATCCATAAAATAGTATTTGAATGGAGAGTTTATGTAGCGTTTGCCTTTCAGGTCATAGCGTGTCGACTTTTCCACAAGAAATGCGTCACACAGATAGTCTATGTAAGTTTTTACGGTGTCGTAAGATATGGTCGATTTCTTTTCACTATGAAACGTGTTCGCCAACTTGTTGGGATTTGTCAAAGCACCGATTCCAGATGCCATAATATTTATAAGTTCCTCCAGATCGTCATCACGGCGGATGCCGTAGCGGTCCTTTATGTCGCGCACATAAGTTTCTTCAAACAGCGACTTCAAATATTTTGCTTTCTGGTCATCCGTCTGACACATCAGCACCTGCGGCAGACCTCCATAGAGCATATATTCGTTGAACCCGGCTTGAACCGACCCCGTATATGCCGACATAAATTCCTTGAAACAAAGAGGATACATCTTCACCTCATATCCACGTCCACGAAATTCCGTAATGATGTCCTTCGACAAAAATTTAGCATTGCTGCCTGTCACGTAGACATCCACATTACGCATCCGCAAGAAGCCATTGAGCACGTCCTCAAAATGGTCGAGCATCTGCACTTCATCAAGCATCACATAGTATCGGCCATTGTCAACAATCCTGCTTTCAACATACTCATACAAATTGTCCGGATTGCGCAATGACTTGTTTTTATAGTCCTCAAGGTCGACTTTCACAATATGGTCGGGAGCGACTCCTTGTTGTTCAAGATGTGACGCAAAAATCTCGAACAGCAGATACGACTTACCGCATCTGCGCATTCCCGTTATTACCTTTATCATGCCGTTTCCTTGAAGCGACACAAGTTCTGCCAAATATTTGTCACGACTTATCATACTATTCGAAATTAGTGTGCATTTGTCACATAGTTTCCGAATACAAAAATAACCTTTTCCTTTCACAAATCAAAGACCTATTCGAAAATAGTGTGCATTTGTCACACAGTTTCCGAATAGAGCCCGGCAGCAGGCTCATCACCGCCTCGCTCCATCACCACCGACATCCGCACTCATCGTCGCGGAGCGACGGCACTCTGCCGTAACCCGGTACGCGGAGCGCAGCGCAGTGTGCCGGGACTCGACACGTCCCTGCTGTCGGCGTGCCGGAGGTACGCCACTACTCCAGAGCCGGAGTCCGACCGCGTGAGCGGTCACGCTTTCAGTTAACCCCCGACAGCGTCGGGGGACATCAGCCAACGCAGATGCGCCGCAGAGCGCCGCCGCTGACGCACTCCTGCTATACATCTGACACCGCGCGCGCTCGGCGCATCGGAGATTGTTTGAAAAAAGATTTGCCAATCAAAAAAAAGTTGTAACTTTGTCGCCAAGAAATCGGTTTGCGCTCCATGGAGTGCGATTAAAAGGGAACGCCGTGCAAATCGGCGACAGTACCCGCTGCTGTGATTCTCGCCGAACCTGGGCTACCATCAGCCACTGCAAGCCATCTGAGCGCTTGCGGGAAGGCTCGCCCACGGGGAGAGATAAGTCAGAAGACCTGCCTGTTTCAGAGAAACTTTACATCGATGCTTTCGGGAGTTAAGGCAACGGAAAGGCAGGCGCACGGGACATTTTGCGCTCCGCCATCTTTCCAACATCCCCTGCTGTAAGCATTCGCTGCACGGTTTTCTCACTGCGTGACGTAGAAAAACTATTTTACTAACCAAAATTATACGAATGCTTATGAAACGTATTTCAACTTTGTTGGTTGCGGCGGCGTTCTCGTTGGTCTGCTCGATGCAGGCATGGTCGGCGAATATCACCATGCCTATGTCGTATGCCGACGAGCCAAACGCCACGGTGACCGTAACAGAGGAGTCTACGCTGACCTATTCGGGTTACTGGGCTGAAAGCGAGACAACAAATCCCGTCTCCGTTCACCTCGTCCCGGCGACAGGGCAGACTCTGCGCGTCACATGCACCCAGATGTACGGCTTCGACACGTGCGACGCCGAGCTGAAGGTGTACAACGGCGCGGCATCAATCAGTTCTTCATTGCCGGCAGGCGACATGGGCGCCGTGGCTGAAGGCAAGGTCTTCGAGTCGACGGCTGCCGACGGCTCGCTGACGGTTGCCTACTCCAACGAGGAGGATGAGTATGTGAAATACTCATTCAAGGTGGAACTTGTTGCCGGAGGCGACATGGAGTACACCGCAACCGAGGCTGTCAGCCTCGCCAACCCCATCATCGGCGCGTTGACACAGCCGGTGTCGGCGGTCAACGTAAAGACCGCAGGCGCAGGTAACGCACTGAGTGCCACACAGGTGGCATTCGTGCTCAGCGACGCCTCGGCAGTGTCGGGCGCACGCATCTACTACTCCAAGAAGGCTCCGTTCAACATCTCCGAAGCCGGTCTCTTCGGTGCCAGCAAGGTGGAAGGCCCTACGGTGACAGCCACCGGATCGCTTCCGCTCGCTGCCGGCGACAACTATTTCTGGCTTGTGGGCGACGTTAGCACCACAGCAGCCGTAGGCTCCGCCATCACGGCGCAATGCACCTCGGTGAAGATTGGCGGCGAAGAGAAAATCACCTCACCGGTATCCACTTCGGTAACCGTGGGCAACACCCTCAACATGCCTTCCGCAGGCACATTCGCCATCGGCGCGTCGGGACTCAATTTCTACGACGACGGAGGCAAAGACGGCAAAATATCATCGAAATTCGAAGGCGTGGTGACGTTCAAGCCCACCACTCCGGGGAAAGTGGTGCAAATCGACTTTTCGAAGGTGGAACTGTATGAGTCGACATACGGAAGCGATTCGTACAACGACAAGGTAAAGGTGTATAACGGCACGACGGTAAGCGACGCCAACCTTAACGCGCAGGTTATGAACGGCAATCCCGTGGTGCTGCGCTCGTCGGCTGCCGACGGCTCGCTCACCGTATGGATGAAATCAGTGACCGGCGACTACTACCGCGGCAAGGGCTTCGAGGCCTTCGTCAGCGAATATTCGCCAGCGCCGATGACCGTGAAAACGGTCACCACAGCACAGGTTGCCGACAACACAAGCACGGCAGGCTCAACCGACCAGCCTATCCTCTCGGTCTGCGTGAAGACGGAGAACACCGAGGCTGTCAACGCCACGAAACTAACGTTTGAGACCGAAGGCACTACCGACATCAACCATCTGCAGAAAGCCACGGTCTACTACACCGCAAAATCATCTACTTTCGCCACCGCCACCAAGCTCGGCGAAGCCGTGCCTACAGGCAAGCAGGAATTCTCGATTGCCTTCGACCAGCAACTCGTGGAAGGCGAAAACTGGTTCTGGCTGGCTTACGACATCGACCCGAAGGCTCAGACAGGTGAGATTCTCGACGCAGGATGCAAATCGATTGAAATCGGCGGCGCAAGCTACAGCCCAGCCACCGTCAACCCCGACGGCAACAGCTCGGTGAAAAACGAACTGCTCTCAACCGTGGGAACCGTCGAAAAGGCCATCTACGGAACTTGGACTTTCAAAAACACGCCAAACCCATACGTGGGCTACAACGGCTATGAGCCGGTGATCGGCGACCAGATTACAACATTCATCCCCGGCGACAACGACATGATCGTGGAACTCGACATCAAGTCGTTCGCGCTCTACTATTCAGCCAACGCAAACTATCCGCGCGCCAAGTTTGAGGTGTACAGCGGAAAAGGCACCACCGGCGAACTCCTGTGGTCGCTCACCGGCGAGGCTGACAAGAACGTGGGTCCGGGCAAGATTCTGCGCTCAAAGAGTGTCGACGGCGCACTCACAGTGGTGTTCGACGCCAAGACCGAAACATCAGGCTACACAGCCAAGGGCTGGGACGCCGAGGTGCGCGAATACCGCCAACGCCCGATGGAGGTAAGCTCCGTCAAGGCTACGCAGGCAAGCACCGACATCGTCAACAAGGGCGCTGTCAACCAGGAACTCCTCGGCGTGGACATCCAGACTGCCGGCAACCTCAGTCCGATGGTGCTGAAGGGCATCAAATTCAACATGAAGGGCTGCCAGGCAAACGTTGCCAAGCTCCACGTCTACACTTCAGGTCAGAAAAACGAGCTTACCAAAGAGACTTCAATCGCCGACATCGACGTGACCGCCGAGACGGCTGAGGCAAACATCACGTTCGCCCGTCCGCTTGAGCTTGCCGAGGGAAGCAACTACTTCTGGCTGACTGCCGACATCGCCGACGAAGCGGCTACCGACACCGACATCGATGCCGCCGTGACCGCCGTGACAACCGCCACTGCGACAATCAACGTGGATGCCGAGCAGGGCGACCCTGAAGGCGCGCGCACGGTGAAAAACACCTACAACCTGCAGGCTGGCGACAACGGCGAAATCGTTGTGGGCAACGAGGCACTGATGTTCTACGACAACGGCGGCGCCGACGGCAAGTCGCCGAAGAATTTCGAGGGACAGGTGACGTTCCGTCCGAAAGACGCAGGCAAAGTGGTGAAACTGACATTCAAGTCGTTCAGCACTTCCTACAACGACAATTTCTACATATATTATGGTGGCAAGAAGACTTCGACACCCGATGTTAAAGTGAGCAAGATGCTCGAAGCCCCTGTAGTGTCGGTTGCCGACGACGGCAAGATGACAGTCTACTTCAAATGCCCGTCATACAGCTATGCAAGCGACGGCTGGGCCATCGAGGTGAGCCAGTACGAGCTCCTGCCGCTCTCCGTGGGCAACATGGCGATTACAAGCGTGGCTGCCGGCGAGTCGCTCCGCGGCTCGAAAAATGTGCCTATGCTCCGCGCCGAAGCCACAATCGACGGCGACAAGGGCGAGATGGACTTCTCAAAATTTGTCGTTTCTGCTGACGGTTCAGCCGAAGGCACCATAGCCGCAGCAAAGATTTTTGTCACTACAACCGACCAGTTCAGCGCCAACAATCTTATCGGATCAGCCAACACCGCACCGTTTGAAATCGCTACCGACTACAAAGCCACCGCTCCTGGAAAATACTACTTCTGGGTGGCTTACGACTTCAATGCCGACGCTGCCGAAGGCAATCTCGGCACCGCTGCCCTGACTGCCTACACAGCAAACGGCTCAGAGACAAGCACAATGGCGTCGATAACAGCACAGACTGCCATGAAGGCCGGCAAGAAAGGCGTCTACACCGTGGGTGAAGGCGGCGACTATGCAACCATCCAGGCGGCCGTCGACGACATCGCAACCGGCATCGAGGGCGCTGTGACTGTCAACATCCTCAGCGGCGAATACAACGAAAAGGTCAACATTCCGGAGATTCCGGGTGCGTCTGACGTAAACACCGTGACTATCCAGTCGGCTACGGGCAACTACAGCGATGTGAAGATTTTCCACAACGCATATACCGACCCGGGCTACAACACAGATAAATATGGTGTGGTCACGTTCAACGGAGCCGACTACGTGACGCTCCGCGGCGTGACGGTGACATCGACCGACAAGACATTCCCGGCTCTCGTCTATATGATCAACACGAGCCAGCACGACACCGTCGACGCCTGCCACCTCTACACCAACCGCATCGAGTCGAGCACAACGGCCGAGCAGCTCGTGCTTGTGCGCCAGCTTGCCATCGACAAGGAGAACTGCAACAACGACTACTTCACGCTCAGCAACTGTCTGCTCGAGGGTGGATACCGCGGTGCAATCATCGGCGGCACATCGTATGTGGCACTGACGCATCAGACAGGATGCGTGGTGGAAGGCAACACGTTCCGCGACAACGCGGCGTCAGCCCTCTCGGCATACTCCGGCGACAACAACATCACCATCCGCGGCAACGTGATTGAGAACAACACCACCACACTGTCGCGCGGATTCAACGGCCTCGACCTGCAGTTCGGCGACAACTGCATCGTGGAAGGCAACACAATGCACATCGACCTCGGTGTGGAAGCAATCGGCATCTACGTGCGCAAAGGCGCGTCGACAGCCGACAAGCGCTCGCGCATCGTCAACAACGAGGTGTCGGTGAAGAGCAGCGACTACACGTCTGCCGCCATCAAGGTCAACGGCAAAACCCCGAATGTCGACATCGCCTACAACACGGCTGTCGTTGCCGGACACGAGAACAACGTGGCTTGCTACCTCAACGACGCGATGGAGGCAATGACCGTGCGCAACAACATTTTCCTTGCCCGCGACAACGGCTTGGTATACCGCACATACAAGGACGCTGACGCTGCGGCAATCACATTCTCCAACAACGTGCTCCACACCAACGGAACTGTGTTTGCGCAGACAAGCAGCAAAACGAAACTCGCATCGTTCAGCGACTGGATGCTGAAAGTGAACGAGCAGAGCAGCTTCAATGAGGACGTTGCGTTCCTCAGCGACAAAATGCTCTTCCCTGCAGCCGCAGGCAACCTGCTCAACGCCATGCCGCTCGACTTCGTGACCACCGACCTGCTCGGCGCCGTGCGCAACGCCACGACACCGACAATCGGCGCTTACGAATATGCCGACGCATCGGCTGTTCCGGCATTCGACGAAGGCTATCCTGCAATCTCTGGCATCAGCCACAACGCAGCGACTGCCGTCCTCAAGACTGCCGCCAACGGCAAGGCTTACCTCATGGTGAAAGAGTCATCGGAAACCGCTCCTACAGCCGACGAGATGAAGGCTTCGACACTCACCGCCACACTGCGTGCCGGCAAAGAAGTGTCGGTGAGCCTCAACGGCTTGTCGAGCCAGACGGAATACCGCCTCTACACATTGCTTGAAAGCCTCGACGGCACGAATGTGGGCGAAGTTGCGGCAACCGACGCGTTCACAACCACATATCTGCCTACCGAAGTGTCTACGTTCGAGAACGTGAAGGCTAACGATGGCGGTTTTGACGACGGTACGGCTTCTTTCGCCGGATTTACCGTAGTCGATGCCGACGATGCTGTGGTGGAAGGCACGAAAGTGGCTAAAATCGAAGGCGCAGGAGCTGTGCAGCTCACCAACACCGACAAGGGCTTGACCCTGACCGGATTCTTCGTGAAAACTGACGCCGAGGTGGCTATGAACGTCTACGACGGCAACGCCGACGCTCACGCATACACCATCCCTGCAACTTCAGGAAAATGGATATTCTTCAACCTGAAGGACAAGGGCGCAGTGACGGCTCTCGACTTTGCAACAGAGGGCAACGCATATATCGACAACTTCAGCGGCGAGCCTCTGCCTCTCACAGCGGTATGCACCACTCCGCAAGCCACCGTGGCAAGCGGCGCGAAAGCCGACCTTAAGGCAGAATTCGACGGCGGCGTATATCCTGTGGCTGTGGAATGGAAAAACGCCATGCGCGAGGTTGTTGCCAACGGCGACAACACCGCCACCCCGGCTTTGGACCGCTCAGGCGTGTTCTATATGACAGCCACCGACGCATGGGGCAACACCGCCACCGATGCGGCAGTTGTCTACGTGACCGGCAACCAGTTTGCCGCCACAATGGACGACAACTTCCTCGCTCCTGAAAGCTTCTACAACGGTCTCGGCAAGGACGACCCAAGCTACACAAGCCCGGGCACCAGCTCGCAGTTTGTCAGCGGCTCGTTTGCTTTCGACACCGAGCGCCACACCTCGACATGGTGGGGAGGCTTCGCTCTGAGCAACCAGACAAGCACCGTGTTTGAGTCGTATGCCGACCAGTTCAAGTCGGCTGTGGGCAGCGGACACAACTCTGCGAACTACGCCGTGGTCTACAGCTACACCGGCGCCAACTACGCAGCCAACGTGACCAACGCCGCCGACGGAGCCGACGTGAGCGGATTCTAAGTGACCAACACAGCCAACAACGTAAACGCCTACGTAAACGGCGACGGCATGTCGACCGCTCCAGGCGGATTCGCAAAGGGCGACTGGTTCAAGATGACCGTAAACGTTGTGAAAGCCGACGACACGACAGCATCGATGGACTACTATCTTGCCGACTACCGCGCCGACAACGAAGCCGACCACTATTACCTCGACACATGGCAATGGGTTGACCTCCGCCAGTTCGGTAAAATCAAGAAAGTGACATTCGGATTCGAAGGCACGAAGAGAAACGCGTATGGTTTGACTACACCTACCTACGCTTGTCTCGACGACTTCGGCGGCAACCGTGAAATCAGCGACGCCAAAAAGGCTCTCGCCGGCATCACAATCCCTGCCACCGTCGACCTCCAGACACTCTTCGACCTCGACAACGACAATTCAACAGTGACCTATGCGATTGTCGACAACTGCGACGCAGCAAAGGCTACAATGGCTATCGCCGACGGCATCCTGACAATCTCAGGTCTTACCGACAAGACCGAGACATCAGCCGTGGTAAGCGCCACACAAAAGGGTAAAATCCAATTTGTGAACATCCCTGTTGAAATCGACGAGGAAAAGGCTTCTGTAAACGATGTGGCTGTCGACGCCGACGTCAGAATCTTCCCGGTTCCGGCAACCGACCGTCTCAACATCCGCACCGCGATGACCGACTATGCCGTACGCATCTACGCCACCAACGGCTCGCTCGTAATGGAGCAGCTCGGCAACAACGGAAGCATAGCCGTTCCTGTAAACCACCTTGCAAAAGGTGTCTACATCCTTACAATCGACAACGCACAGCAATCATCCAGACACCGCGTTGTCGTCAAATAGAGTTTTAATAATGGTTTAGAGTGACGTCCGCCCGGCGAAGAGATTTCGCCGGGCGGACTTTTTATTAACGCATGTTCGAGTCTTGTTTTATTGTCCTTGTGATACTTTGCTGTACACTTGTTGGAAAACCCTTTCATTGATGGCATTTTGGAAATTCTTGTTGTCAAGATATTGACGGCAGAACTCGGTACTTTCACTCATCATCTTGATAACAATGCCCATCATGGAAGTGAATCCTTGCTTTTGCGCGGTCTCCTTGTTGCTGTTCTTCGCTGCATTGACAAAGTTTTGGTCAGCTTGCAAGCGGTCAGGAAGACTGTCTATCTGAACTTTCACAGCTTCAATGTTTTGCCAGTGAATGTCGTTGAATTGTTCAAGGATGTCACTGAGTTTAGCCATTTCCGGCTCTTTCTTGCCTCCTTTGCCTATTCCCATTGGTATCGGATCAACTTCCGTATCCTTGTTTTCCAATTCTATCTTCATTTCATTCATTTTCGTTACTTGCAGTTGGTCGAGGTCAATGCTCTCCTCCAAGCCGTCTGTGAAATCCTCGCCTTTTAGTTTTGGCAGTTTATGCACCAACAACATATAATAAGTGTTGAGCATTTCCCATTCCTTGCTGCAAAATGGGGTGACGGCTGCAATAAACGGATAATAGCGCAAGAATCCTTTGATGCTGCTCTTGCACTTGATTTGCGAGTTTTCGTCAAGCATTTTGAAACGCTCCACTGACTTGTTTATAATAGGATCAAGCAGCTCACGCGCCACACCATTCCAATATTTTATATTCAAGTCACGAACCTCTTCTTCTGTATAGATGCTGTATTTCTCTATCTCGTCTGTTTGGTCATTGAGCTTGTTAGGGTCAGCTTCTTCTGACAGAATTGTTGCCTTGTAGAACCGTTGGAACGATTTCTGTATTCTGTCCGTGTCATTGTAGAAATCGAGCACGAATGTATCTCTTTTCAGCGGATGGCAACGGTTCAATCGTGACAGAGTTTGAACCGCTGCAACATCAGAAAGTTCCTTGTCAACGTACATCGAGTGTAGCAATGGTTGGTCGTAGCCTGTCTGAAACTTGTCGGCAACTACCAATATCCTGTATGGGTCTTCGCCCATGTTCTCCTCAATATCCTTCGAGGGGAAACCATTGATGTCGGCTTCGGTCACCTGCTTGCCATGCCATTCCTTGCTGCCCGAAAAAGCCACAATCGCCCTGTACGGACTTTTGCGATCCTTCAACAACGATTCTATCTCATAATAAAAACTGATTGCCCTCAATATACTGCTGGTTACCACCATAGCCCTTGCCTGCCCACCAATCTTCCCCTTGTCCAAGACTGCCGTATGAAAATGGTTTACTATGATTACCGCTTTCTGCCTTATTGTTTCGGGGCGGCTTTCAACATACGCACGGATTTTCTTCTGAGCCTCCTTTTGGTCAAACTCTGGGTCACCCTTTACCGTCTTTATTACCTTGTAGAAACTGGCGTATGTGGTATAGTTCTTCAATACATCCATGATGAATCCCTCCTCTATGGCTTGCTTCATGGTGTACTCATGGAAAGGAAGATGCTGCACCTTACCATCCGGCTGAGGATTGGCTGTTCCGAACATTTGCAGGGTCTTCGACTTTGGTGTAGCCGTGAAAGCATAGTAGTTGGCATTCTTCACCATCTTGCGCCCTTCGATTATTGCATTGAGCTTGTCTTCAAGGTCGTCCTCGTCTTTTGCGACATTTCCCGACAGGGCAATGTTCATCTTGGCAGACAGTGAGCCGTTCTGACTGCTGTGTGCCTCATCGATGATAATGCCGAAATGCTTGTTCTTCAGTTCCGAGCCTATCGCTTCGAGTATGTATGGGAACTTATGCACGATGGTAATGATAATCTTCTTGCCGTCCTGCAAGGCATTTTTCAATGTCTGCGAAGAGTCCGCCCAATCCACGAGATTTGACAACCGCTTGAAGGAGTTGATATTATCACGAATCTGGGTGTCGAGGTTCACACGGTCGGTCACGACAATCACTGTGTCCAAGATTGGTGTTGTGCCGTAAAGCAGTCCCACAAGCTGATAGGCAAGCCACGTGATGGAGTTACTCTTTCCGCTACCTGCCGAATGTTGGATAAGAAACTTTTGGCCAACGCCACCGTAACGTGTGGCTTGGAGAAGTTTGCGCACGCAGTCAAGCTGATGATAACGAGGCCAGATAATGCTTTCTACCGTCTTCTTTTCCTTTTTGCCTGTCTTTTTGTTCTTAACATCTTTCTCCTTGAATGTTATTTGTGCATAGTTTTCCAATATATCAGAGAGTGAATACTTGCCGAGAATATCCTCCCACAGGTAGGCTGTACGCACTCCATTAGGATTGATTGGGTTTCCTGCACCGCCATTTACTCCTTTATTGAAAGGCAGAAACCAAGAGACGTTGCCTTTCAGCTCCGTACACATCATGATGTCGTCATCGTCCACGGCAAAATGTACGGCGCAACGGCGTTTCTGCAAAATTAGTGCCGTCGGGTCTGCTTTCGGGTCTCTATCTTCCTTGTATTGCTTGATGGCGTTTTCCACGGTCTGCCCTGTATAATGGTTTTTCAGCTCCATAGTCATGATTGGCAGACCATTCAATGAAATGTACACGTCAATGCTATCCGTTTTCTCCTTGCTGTAATAGAGCTGACGGGTTACGCAGAATATGTTCTTGTCGTAGTATTGCTGTGCAGTTGGGTTGAGTGCCGATGGAGTTGGATAATACATATCAAATATCTCGGATATGTACTTGAACCCCTTGCGCAGCACATCTGTCACACCACGCTTGCTTAGGGCTGCACTGAGCCTACTGAAAAACTTGTGTTCTTCAGTAGGAGAAGTGAAACACGCCGTGTTCTCCACCTTTTCTTTTTGTGTAGAGAGGATGAATCGTTTCACTCGTTCCGTGTCCAGTCCAAACTCCTTGTTGTAGTCGCTTGATACGCCTTCCTCATAACCTTGGTGGTCACGAAGATAGCTAACGAGTATTGTTTCGAGTTCCTTCTCTGATATGTCTGTTGGCATACGCTTTCAATTTAAAATTCTTTCTTCAGCTCATTGTATAAGTCCACTGGTCCCAAGTGCCAGTATTGGGTACTTTCGGTGGATAGCTTCTTATAGAGTTTTGAGCGATATATACGGTTGATTGCATCCGTAAGGCTTATGCCCTTGTCTTCTGAGAGCCAAGGGGCAAGCCATCCTATCTTTAATGGCAGCAACATATATAAGTTGTCTTGCGTTATTTTTGCATTCATAACTTTATAATTTTTGATTCCACAAATTTAATGGCAAGCAGCGATTTCTCCGTGTGGAAAAGATACTGGTCAACCAATTTATATGTCTTCAACTCTTGAATGAGAGTAGGCATACTGATGATGCCACCTTCATAGAGTGTGAACTGAGTATAAACGCTATCATCTGCCACAGGACCATACACAATGTCGTAGTCGTGGCAGAACTCCCTCTCGGTACGATTTTTCATTACGAAATTCACCCATTCCTCCGTTGGATTCTTGAAGAAGAGTGATTTCATATCTTTTATTACGTCGTCATCCAACTCATAGACATTCACGTAACCGACAGATACTCCTTTGTCTTTCATTCTTCGCTCTACCCATTTCTTAGCCTGTTCGTAAGAGGTGGTTGCGTAGAAGCCAGAGCCATAGTCGAGTGAACGGTTCGGCTGACGTATCTCTGGATTTCTAACTTTCTCTATACTTCCATGATACACTTTGCTCATTTTCTTCTTTCGTTTATCATTTTGTCAATTTCTTCAACCAGCCACTGACCGCCTTGTGTGTGGAGTACATCGTAGAACTCACAGAAATGCTCTGCGATGCCATATTGCTCAAACAAATTCACCACATCTTCAGTAGCCATATTCTTTGCTTTTGCGTATTGCTCTATGCAGAACGATACAAACATTGCTTTGTCTTGTTGTCCGTTGTTCATCTTTGTACTCCTTTCTGTGGCTCTGCCACACATATCTGTCCTGTCACTACATCACTTATCAAGCGTTGCTTGAACTCCTTGAGATAATCTATCTCCGCTTGGAGGTCTGTCATGCAACTGTCAATCTTTGACAGCTTGGCTTCTATATAATCAACAATGGCTTGCTGCTCGACAAGAGGTGGCAACATTATAGGTATAGCACCAACTTTATCCCAACTACGGAAATCACTTGTATTTTGTCGCACTCCGTTTGATATGAGTTTAAACACCTTAGCTAAAGCCATAAATTGAAGATAAAATGCAACAAATTTCTTGTTTTGATTACTATCACAAACATGAACAACAGGAGTACACATCCCATCATAGTCCGATATGGCTATTGCCCCATGCCACGTATCCATGCCATGTATAAGCAAGTCCCCTTTGCAAACTCCTTGATAGATGTCATTGTTGTCTGCAACAAGTCCCATCTTGGCATCACCTTTCTTTATGACTTTTCCTTTATTAGAACAAACAAGCAGTTCAGCATCTTCCGACTTTTCTCTGTATAATTTAACTAAAATATGCTTTAGCTTTGTTGTTTTCCAATGACTCGGAATTTGGGGCACCCAAAAGATGCCCGAATCTTTCATACGAACATTCGGGTTCAGACCTCTCGTTACGACATTTGCAATCTCAGATTGCTTTAAACTATCAAGCAGCTCTCTCTCTCTCTCGGAAACATATTGCTCAATTTTAAGGGTTTTATCTTTCAAATAGTCAACAATGGCTTGCTGCTCTGTTATAGGGGGATAAGGAATCTGAATGTTTTTCATTTCGCTATACCTTGTTGTCCATAAATCTGCCACGATACCACGGCCTTGCCTATAATATTCTTCTATGTAGTTATTACTTCGAAACATATAGTGAACATAATCTGCAAGTATATTCAATGGCTTGAGCACTGTGTTTATCAAGGAAACAGAACCATCGTATTCCGAGATGCCGCAAGAACCTTTCCTATCAGAACGTGAGTTTACAACAAAGTCCCCTATTAATACTTTTTTTCGATTGTCACCATTGTCGGTTTTCACAGCAGTGTCTAATTGGGGCAATATACCATTTTTTGTAACAGATAATGGAGCAAAGATTTTGTCTGAAATTTTTTCGCATCTTTCACGAAAACACGAGCGTACCTTCATTGTCTTCCAAAGGCTTGGTATCTCCCCAATCCATTCCACACCACTGTCTTTATATGATTCATATCTATTCATATACAAGTGTTGTTAACGGTTAGACATTCAGAATATCTTTGAGTACACCTTTCAGTCTGCCCTCAATGCCGTTGATGTCGGTTGTGATGTCGGCAATGGAGCGCAGTTCAACAGGTTTGTAAAAGTATTTGGTGAATGATAACTCATAACCAACAATCACATCATCGGCATAGTAAAACGCATCGGGCGCATACGGCAGCACTTCCTTTTTCATGAAGGCATCAATCCCTCCAGGGTAAAGCAATGGCACTTGCTCCGTGTCACGCAATGAAGGGTCTGTGACGATTGCACTGTCACGATTTGTTGGCTTTGTGAAGCAGACATCAGCCTTGTCGTCATGCTTTCCGAGATACTGGCGCACCAATTTCACCTTTGATGCAGGCACTTTCACTTTCATCTGTTCCAACATCAAGAACAAGGCGAAATCGCCCACCGTATGACCGCCCAAGTTTTCTTTCCATGCAGCAACTACTCGCTGCAAAAGCTCCACATCATCCTTGTTCTTTAGGTCTGGCAGCACAATGCTGTCAAGATTCTCATAGACAAGACGCAATGGTCGCTCAACAGTCACGCTGTAATAGCCAAACTCCTTGTTCGGGAATATCTTGCTCGTTTTTGTCTCCTTAAAGTCAAGCAACATCTTGACAATTTCGCCACGGTCGGCTTCGTTTGTCTCGCAGTTCTTCTTTCCAAGGTTCTTGCGCAGTGGAGACTTGATGTCAGTGGCGTCAATCAGCTGCACATATCCCTTGCGTCGTTCTTCCTTGCGGTTGGTCACAATCCAGATATATGTGCCAATGCCTGTATTGTAGAAATCATTTTCGGGCATGGCGATGATAGCCTCCAACATGTCGTTCTCAATGATGTACTGGCGCAGATTGCTTGCACCGCTTCCTGCATTACCAGTAAAAAGAGAAGAGCCATTGTGCACCTCAACGATTCGAGTACCCAGTTCCGTATCATCAACCATTCTGCTGAGGTTATTGGCAAGGAAAAGCATCTGGCAGTCGCTAATGTCTGGCAAGAACGTTATCTCTTTGCGGTTCTCGCCATTGCCAATCACAATGCTAAAGCGGGAGTCCGTAAACTTTGTCTTTTCTGTTTCCTTCAATCCACGTTTCTTCAAGTCCTCTTTCCAAGGAGTGCCGAAAGGAGGGTTGGAGATACAGAAATCGTAGGTCTCACCAGCATGTCCGTCACGTGAGACAGTTGAGTCGAAAGCAATATATTCTCGTTCTTCTCCAGCGTAGTTGTATTGGAACGATTTGATATGTCCCGAAATCATAAGGTCTGCCTTGCAAGTGGCATAAGTGTCTGGCAATAGTTCTTGTCCGTAAATGTTGATTGCCACATCTTTTCCCTGTTCCTTGCCAATCTGCTTGATGCGTTCCTGCGCAATGGTGAGGATTCCGCCTGTACCACAAGCGCCATCATACACGCTGTATGTCGTAGTCTTTATCTTGTCGGCAACAGGAAGAACGGCAAGGTCGGCAAGCAGTTTTACATAATCTCTTGGCGTGAAATGCTCACCTGCCTCAGTCACGTTGTTTTCCTCGTTGAAGCGTCGCAGGAGCTCCTCAAACATCATTCCCACAGTGTGGTTGTCAAGAGCAGGATGCAAGAGATTGCCCTCGCCGTCAAAGACAGGCTTTGAGCTGAGGTTGATTTTGTCGGAAGTGAATTTCTCGATGATACTGCCCAAACGCTCCGCTTCCGTGAGGTTGTCAACAACCTGTCGAAGGTGCAGCTTTTCGATGATGTCGAGCACATCCTTACTATAGCCGTTCAGATATTCAATGAAGTTCATTTTAAGGCGAAGAGGATCAATCTCGCTTTTCAAAGTCTTCATCGTAAACTTGGAGGTGTTGTAGAATGGGTAGCCAGTAATGTCATACAACACTGGCGCTTGGTTTTCTATCTTGTTTTTGTCAAGCTGTTCTTTCATCTGTATAACAGCATCCTTTGTCGGTTCGAGCAGCACGTCAATGCGGCGCAACACCAACATAGGCAGAATGACCTTCTTGTAATCGCCTTTGTTGAAAGCGTTCACAAGTACGTCATTGGCTATGTTCCAGATAAACGAGAACAAAAAGTTATATTGTGACTGTTCCATTATGTTTTGTCTTTTATTTAGCACTACGTTCTTTCTCGTCCGAGATAAGTTCCTTCATATCCACAGACAATATCTGCGCAATTTCAAGAAGGGTTGTAAGGTTTGGTTGTGTACGATTGCACACATAGGCATTAACCGTACTGAAACTCTTTCCCATTTTCTTGGAAAGCCAAGTTTGGCTTATTCCCTTTTCTGCTAAAACTGCCTTTATGCGATTTAACTTCATATTTTTATTACATTTCGCCCTACAAAAATAATGCTTTATCACGACATTATATCATAAAAGACTATATCTCTTCATAATATTTACGCGAGTTCTGGATAAGCAAAGTTTACAAAAGAGGAAAGCTATAATAAAACAAACCTTAGGCGGTCAATTATTGACCACCTTATTAATTATGGCATCACGTCAGAATCTGCTATTGCCAGTAGGCGAGCAGTCCGTCTGACTCCGAAATCTCGTAATCGAAGTTGACCTCAGGCTTTTTGGAGAAAGCAATATGCGTCCATAGCTGCAAGCTACTGAATCAGTTGCCGTTTCATCTTTTTATGGCCCGTTATCCCAGACTCGCGTTATTATTATAATATGCCTATTGACTGCTTTATCAGTTTCTGAAATAATCACTGAAGAAATACATGTGGTCGCGCAGCGAACGACGCCAGTAGACCCACGAATGCTTGCCCGGACGCGACGTGAACTCATGGTGTATGCCCTGCTTTGTCAACGCCTCGTGCAGTTTAACGTTGACATCGAAGAAGAAGTCCTCCGTGCCGCAATCAATGATCAGCTGCAATGCGCCGTCCTTGAGCAACGGAAGCTGCGCCATCACCGTATTCTTGTCCCAATTCTCCTTATGTGTCTTCTGATCGCCCAGTCTCAACTTGATGTCCCATTTCTCAGGAAACGGACGGAAGTCAACGCCACCGCTCATCGAGCCGGCAGCGCCAAACACGTCCTGATGGCGGATGGCGAGATAAAGCGCGCCGTGTCCGCCCATGCTGAGTCCTGTCACGGCACGTCGCTCACGGCGTGCGTCGGTAAGATAGTTTTTGTCGATATATTTTATCAATTCCGACGATACGAATGTCTCATATCTGATTGTAGGGTCGACAGGACTGTCGAAATACCAGTTTGTGCCGCCGTCGGGAATCACCAGAACAACGTCAAACATATCGGCATACTGGCGCACATTGGTATAGCTGAGATATCCAAGAAGGTTGTTGTCGCCATAGCCATGGAGCAGATAGACCACCGGAAGAGGGCGCGCGCCGTAACTGTCGGGCAACACCACAGATACGTCGATCTGCTTATGCATCGACTCACTCTCAACTTTCACTGTTTCCAAACGACTTGCCGCCGCAGGAATGGCGCAGGCAAGAATCACGAGAATTGTCACTAACTGACGGATAGTTTTCATTTTTCAATCGATTTTATGGGGTTTATAGCGACAAACATAGACAAAATATGCGGAAAGTGCAATTTTTTTAATCCCAAATGTTGCACAAACGAAAAACTCGGTTTATCTTTGCACTCGCTAACGAAAACAGCAAGGACTGGTGCGGTAGTTCAGCTGGTTAGAATACATGCCTGTCACGCATGGGGTCGCGGGTTCGAGTCCCGTCCGCACCGCAAGAGCCTGAAGCAATGCTTCGGGCTCTTTTCATTTTTTCCTAAAAAACAAACAACTATGAAACTTAGACTGATTCTAATCGCACTCATGGCGCTGCTCGCATTCAACGCCTCTGAAACCAGCCTTGCGGACAACAACACACGCACCTCTGGAAACACGACAACCGGCACCGGTTATTTCCAAAACGGACGTCCGTTTGTAGTTATCTCCAAAGAAGAGATGAAAATGCGCGTGTACGACGCGACAGGACGCGAATTGCGCTGCTACCCTATCGCCTGCGGACGCAATGTGGGCAACAAGAAGCGTCAGGGCGACATGCGCACACCGGTGGGACTGTTTAAAGTGCAGGAGATTCTTGACGCGCACACATGGACACACGACTTCAAAGACGGTAAAGGCGTGATTCGCGGCGCATACGGCCCGTATTTCGTGCGCTTGCTGACAGGGCACAAAGGCATCGGCATCCACGGCACACACGACGAGTCGTCGATAGGCACTCTCGCCACCGAAGGATGCATACGCCTTCACAATGCCAACATCCTGGAGTTTGCAACAAAATTTGCCTACCGCGGAATGACAGTAATCGTGCTTCCATCGAAGAACGACCTTGAGAACGACGGACTCACACTTGAAACAGAAAACGGCTCAGGAAAATAAGTCGGCCAGAACGGCGGGCGAATGCAACTCGCCCAGCGCGGAGTTGTGCAACCGGTAATAGTCGAGCGTCAGCTGCAACAGCCGGTTGCGCTGCCCGCGGTTGAAGCGGAACAGGTGCATGTTGGCATACGTGATGCGCGACAGCCGATAGACCGACTCCGCCTCCACTCCCTCTACATAATGCCCATGCACAGGACGGCAGCTGGAAAAGACGCCGCCCTCCATATCAAACACGCATCCAGGACGATACGTGTCGCGATCGGGCTCGATTCCGATAAACACACCCAAATTATAAAGGAAGCAGATGTGGAAATTGGCAATGCCGTCATTTGCCTGGTCGAAAAACACCACCGACCCCGCCACAAAAGAAAACAGCGCGGTATTGCGCTCCTGCTCCACGATGACAGCAGAAAGCAGCTCCGTGACAAACAGCGCCACGGCATTCTTGACAGGATCGGTATGGAGACTGTGCAGCGGATGCAGACAGCGCGCCTCCTTTATGTTATACAGGTCGCGTCCCTGCCTGATGTCGGCAACAATCTCAACAAGCGAGAGAGGCTGAAACAACGCCCTGCGCTGACGCGCCATCTTGCCGCTGCCTTGCGGCAGCAGAAACGCCATGACGCCATGCATGTCGGTGTAGACACGCACAATAGCATTCTTGTCGTTGTATTTTATGGTGCGCAGCACCACCCCCTGCAGTTTCTCAATCATTGCACAATGAATAAATTCCACGCCAAAGGTACACATTATGCGATTTATAATTTCTTAAAATCTATTAAAATCACCGTTTTGTATGCGCGATATTTGGTGGATAAATAAATAACTCCTATCTTTGCACTCGCTTTGACAGAAAAGCGGTTAATAATGTATTGGCCCATTCGTCTATCGGCTAGGACGCAAGATTTTCATTCTTGAAAGAGGAGTTCGATTCTCCTATGGGCTACTAATTTAAAGATTTTTTATAATGGCAAATCATAAATCATCTATCAAGAGAATTCGTCAGACTGAGACACGTCGCCTTCGTAACCGTTACTACGCAAAGACTGCACGTAATGCTGTGCGCCGTCTTCGCGCGTTGAACGACAAGGCTGAAGTAGTAGAAGCTTACAACAAGGTTAGCTCAATGTTGGATCGTCTTGCCCGCAAGAGCGTTATCTCAAAGAACAAGGCAGCTAACTTGAAGAGCAAGCTCGCTAAGCACGTAGCTAAGGTTCAAGCAGCATAATCAAGCACGTCGCTTGATTCTTGTTGGCCCATTCGTCTATCGGCTAGGACGCAAGATTTTCATTCTTGAAAGAGGAGTTCGATTCTCCTATGGGCTACATTAGTGTATTGGCTGATTTTCCAGCCGATACCTTTTTTCGTATATATACACAGCCAGTCCAACAGTGAACAAAAGCATCCTCAAAATAGCAGTACCCGCAATCCTGTCAAACGTCATCGTGCCGCTGCTGGGACTTGTCGACCTCACCATCGCCGGCCACATCGGCGACGCCGTGACAATCGGTGCGGTTTCGGTGGGCGCAACTATGTTCAGCCTCACATACTGGAACTTCGGGTTTCTGCGCATGGGGACAAGCGGACTGACAGCACAGGCATACGGCGCGCGCGACAGGCGACAGATGTCGGTGATGCTGTTTCGCTCAGTGGCACTGGCACTGCTGCTCGGCATCGCCATCGTGGCACTGCAGTCGCCCATAAGATGGCTGCTGCTCGCCGCCATCTCCCCAAGCGAGGCAGTCCACACCCATGCCTCGCAATATTTCTCCATCATAATCTGGGGCGCGCCCGCCACCCTCGCCACGATGAGCCTCACAGGATGGTTTATCGGCATGCAGAACTCCACCTACCCTCTCGCGGTGTCGATGGTTGTAAATGTGGTCAACATCGTCTGCAGCCTATGTTTCGTGTTCGCCATGCGGCTTGGATTCATCGGCATCCCATTAGGCACACTTGCGGCACAGTGGTGTGGCTTCATCCTTTCCGCATTTTTCGCCGCCAGAATGATGCGCAAGGAAACCCTCGGATATGCTCCACGCATCAACGAGATGCTGCACGGGCTGGGACGTTTTTTCAGCGTCAACCGCGACATCTTCCTGCGCAACCTGTGCGTAATGGCGGTGATGCTGTTTTTCACAGCTACGGGCGCACGCTCCGGCAACATGACGCTCGCCGTCAACTCCCTGTTCATGCAACTTTATCTGCTCTACTCCCATTTCATGGACGGGTTTGCATACGCCGGCGAGGCTCTCGTTGGCAAATATGCCGGCGCCGCCGACAAGCATTCGCTGCGACGCTGCGTGTCGCATCTCTTTGCATGGGGATGGAGTCTCGCCGCAATATTCGCTTTCGCCTATGGCGTCTTCAACCACGAAGTAATGTCGCTGTTCAGCGACAAGCCAGAGGTCGTAGCGTTTGCCGCAGCCTACCGATGGTGGATAGCCCTCGCACCGATAGCCGGCATGGCTGCATTCATCTGGGACGGCGTGTTTGTCGGACTTACCGCTACACGACAGATGCTGCTGTCGCTCGCAGGCGCGACGGCAGTCTATTTCACAATCTATTTTCTCTTTCCGCTCGCCGATGCCAACGATTGTCTATGGACGGCGTTTTTGGCATATCTCGCCGTCCGCGGAGTGATATTATGGCTCTGTTTTGCCCGTGAAAACAGATATTAGCGTTTATATTTTCTCCACAAACCATACTTGAATATAAGACACTTAACAGAATATTAGTTTATATAATGATTCATTCTTCATTGCTTCAACGGAAACAATGGTGTAACTTAGTGCCATCGAAAGAACCATTCACTATTATTACGCAGTCTCTACTGTTGAGAAACAATGAGAGCAGACAAAAAAAAGCGGAGCCGAAGACTCCGCTTTTTTTTGTTTTATAATGTATCGTATGCTTACTTCACGATAAGTTTCGCTGTGCTTACGCCGTTGGCTGTCGCCACGCGCACAAGATACATTCCTGCCTGCAGACCCTCTGTCGACACAGCGGCTGTTCCGTTGATCTCAGCCTGCGCTGCCACAGCACCACCAAGAGTGAAAATCCGCACGTTTGCCTCGCCTTCAGCCTCAACAGTTACAGACTCGCCAGCCTTTACAGGATTAGGATATACGCGCACGCCCTGAGCCGCCTCGATGCCGGCAACGCTGCCGCCGCCTGCTGAATATACAGCCTCGAAACCAGGCACGAGGATTTCAAACGCCTGGCCCTTTGCCGAAGCGCCCATGTCGAGACGGAGAGTGTTGACAGTCAATGGATACACACCGATATCTGTCAAATCAAGATTATCAGAAAGGTTGAGCTCCAATGTCGAAACCGTGTTTTTCGGAAGTTCGTCGGTAGTAAAAGCCCAAGCCGAATAAACTTTGCCATATGCGTCGGTCAATGTCGACGACACCTTCTTCACTGTTGCATTACCCGGGTTGATGCGCACGCGGAGTTTCTCAGGCAAACTCCACACGCGGCAGCCCTTTTCCAATTGGATATATGCGCCACGACCCGTACCGTTGCCTGTATAGTTGATTTTCACACCGTTTTCAAGAGCAGAAACAACAAGGTCTGTACCGCCAAACTGCGAGTTTTTCCATTCGCCGTCTTTGTATTCAGCGACAGGCATAACCTCGCCTGTAGGAATCTCGACAGACACATTTGCAGTTCCGACAAACGAACCCACCTTTCCGGTAATAGTTGTGGTTCCGTTTGCCACACCGCGGAGCACACCGTCAGCAGCACCAATCGTGGCAACACCGTCGTTTTCCGACGACCAAGTAAGAGCCACCGGGTTGATCGGCATCGTTTTCTCGTTAACAACAGCCTGCACCTCCACAGGATATTCGCGCTTATTGTCAATCACGATGTTTTTCAATCGGAAAGCAACGTCATCGCTTGCCGCCACATTTACAGGAAGCACTGCCTCAACACCGTTGTAGGTAGCCTTCAAAGCACCCATACCTTCGCCTGTGCCATAGAATGTCGCGCCGTCGTTGATAATCTCGCCGAGAGCCTTGTCGCAACTGAGCGTAACGCCCTGCAAGTCGGTGTCGACAAGCACACCATATTTGTTATAACCATAGAATTTCGGAGTATAGATACCGTATTTCGGGAAGTTCATCGCCCAGTCTACGAAACGCACCTCAACGACAGTCTTGTCGTCAGGCACATTGGCAACGACAAACAAACCGCTTGCCACAGCACGCTCATGGCCATCGCTCGTCTTGTTGAGCACACCAAGAGGCTCTGTATACATTGTCGAAGAGCCACCGCCGTCAACATTGACAGCCTCGTCGGCACCAGCATAGTAAAGCATTCCGGCAAGTTCCTGCGTGTGTACACCGGCAGAAATTGCGCTACGTCCGTCGATAACCATCATCACCAATTTGGTGTTGTCTGTCGTGTAGCCGATACCCGTACGCGGATGGCGCGCGCTAGCGTCGCCACGGTCGCCTTCAGAGTCGAGCACCTCGCCCGCTTTCAGAATCCATGGGTTGCCGCAAGCCAACTGAGTCGGGAACACCTCAGTGTCGCCGATAGTCACTTTCACATATGCCGACACCTCGTCGCCAACTTTCAAGCCACTGAGCAAATCTTTTGCAGAGCCTCGTGCGAGAAGCACATACTCACCGTCGTTGATTGCGCAGTCGCCGTTGGTGCCTGTAGCACCGCACACCTTGAACTTCAGTGTTTTGCCGGCACCTACATAGTCGCCTTCCTCAAGAGTCACAGGCACTGTCACACACTGACCGTTAATCCACGGCTGGTTAGGAGTGCCGTAATACTTCGGTGTATAGATTGAAATACCATTGTCAGGAGCGTCGTTGTTGATTGCCTTGAGAGTGGCAGTCTTTCCGCCCGCTGTAACCGTTCCATTTTCAAACGAGACAGCACCGATGTTCATCTTGCCGTCGCGGTCAACAAAGATGTTTGGCCAGGATGTAGAAGCCGAACCGCTGCGATAAATCTCGCCGCCGGCAACCGAAGCCCTCACAGGCGCGCCTACAATCGACTTGCCGTTGCTTGCCGAGCCTGAAGTGTGGAAGAAGTCGGTGTTGACACCACAGAAATAGTTCTTTCCTTCCACAGTGTGGCTCTTAGCCATGCTGCTGACAGTTCCACCGCCAGGCACCTTGTCCTGAGCCACGATAGCCTCAATTGAAGTGTTGGGGTTGGTCAAGTCGGTAGTCAGATAAAACACACGCAACTGTTGCCCGGCTTCGTTGACAAGATGCAACGAAGTTTCCGTAGTGCCCGGACCCACCTTCGCATGGAAAAGCGTATCGACAGAATATTCGACACCTGCGAGCGCAACGGTCCTACCCCCGCGCTCCGCCGCGCTCATTGTAAGCGCTGCGCCCAGCAACAATACGCTGGATAGAAAGATTTGTTTTCTCATAATTATTTATGGGTTATGTTGGTTTCTATTCCACAAAATTACGCATTTCTATTCACCTCGCCACAATTTGCCGATAAAAAATCAGTAACAAAACGTTAATCGATGTGAAACCGCGCATACTGCGCTTATATTCAAGTGAATTAGCCAAGAAATCCGCAACCTTAAATAAAATGCAGAACAGCCGTAAAACCGTCATTGTATTGACAATTTTACGGCTGTTTTATCACAAATCAGGAAATTTCCTTTCTTTCCTATGCCACGCATTAAGACCATTGTCTTGTTGATTTCTTCAACAGAACGCGATTCCTCATAATGCCCCATTCTCGAGAAGCCTCAAACAACTTTGGCATAACGGGTCCTGCTATTACACCATAGGCAATTGGATTTTACCACAATGCAACCTTTCCTGCAATGCCCAAGTCAATGGTTGCAGTTACCACACCCAATGCCTTGAACACCCTTCTCATAGTTGGTATTGTTATGCTATAACCTCTTTCCAACCGAGAAATCTGCGCTCTTTTTACACCGATACGTTCCCCCAGCTGTTCTTGGGTCAAGTTCTGTTCAATACGAGCTTTTTTGATAGCCTCGCCTAATCTATAAGCATGCAAAGCCACATCCACATCACTTTCGAATGCATCGCGTTTTGGTGTTCCTATTTTACCGAAATGCTTGTCAAGCACATCGTCCAATGGAGTAAGATTCATCCGTGCCATAATCACTTATTTTTGAAATATTCTCTTCTTATTGCTTCTGCTTTCGCGATTTCCTTACTTGGCGTCTTTTGTGTCTTCTTGACAATGCCATGAGTGGCAATCACCAATGTTTCTTTATCCTTGTCCCAAAAAGCAAATAAACGATAAGCTGTTTTATTATACAATGTACGGAACTCCCATATTTCCGAATTTTCCAACTTCTTGAAAAGCTCTTTATTGCGTTCTCCTCCCGCAACACGCTTAATGTTGTAGTATATCTTGTAAGATACCGCTTCGGGTAAACTTTCAATAAAGTTTTGTGCCTCGTCTGTCAAGACAAGTCGGAAGATATTTTGTGTCATAAATTATCATTGTTGCACAAAGGTAAGCATATTGTTTCATAAACAAGAAACAACGAACACTTAAATGTGATTCTATGCTCTTTTTTAACACATCTACATCTGACAATTGCTCAGAAAGGGGTTAAATCAATTTTTTTCGGCAGCCGACGGGAGGTCGAGGCGCACAAGTTCGATGCGGGTTGCCGACTTCTTCAAGATTGTGAATTTCAAGCCGTCGATATCAAACGAGTCGCCCTGCTGCGGAAGAGCTCCGAGACGGAAAATGATGTATCCGGCAAGCGTCTGATACTCCTCATCCTCCGGTATGTCAAGGTTGTAAGTTTCATTAAGATGCTCAATCTCAATGCGTCCCGAGAATTTAAACGACGTGTCGCTGAGGCGCACTTCTGTAAGACGGCGCTTGTCGTGCTCATCCTCGAAGTCGCCGAAAATCTCTTCCACCAAATCCTCAAGCGTGACAAGTCCACCCGTGCCGCCAAACTCATCAACAATCACGGCAATGCTTCGTTTTTCGGCAAGCATCTTGCGCATCATCGTGTTGGCAGGCATCGACTCGGGTGCGAAATCCACCGGTTTTATGCATTTCTGCCACTCGGTGGCGGTGTTGAAAAGCTCGTTGACGTGGATATAGCCGATGATATTGTCGATGTCGTCGGTATAGACAAGGATTTTCGACAGTCCGGTGGCTGTAAACCTGCGACGCAGACGCTCACGGTCGGTGTCGGACGACACTGCCACAATCTCGTTGCGCGGAATCATGCAGTCGCGCAACAGCGTGTTGCTGAAGTCGAGCGCGTTCTGAAAAATCTTCACTTCGTGCTCAATCTCCTCCGCTCCAGTTTTTCCGGCATTTTTGTCGTCGATAGTCTGCTGGATGTAGTCGTCGAGTTCGCTGACAGTGAGCAACGCCGACCGTGGCGCCGAGGCTTTGGCTCCAAACAGGTGCATCAACGACTTCGACAGCCACGACGAGAACCAAGATATAGGGTACAGCACCAGATAAATCACATAAAGCCCCACGGCGCAATGGCGCAGCGAGATGTTTGGATTGATGCGGAAGATTGTCTTCGGCAGAAACTCTCCAGTAATGAGAATTATGCCTGTCGATATGATGGTCTGGCACACAAGTATCAGCGCCTCGTTGTCGCCCACCACGCTTTTTATTCCCGGTTCGAGCAGCACGGCGATGCCTATACCGTAGACCACAAGCATAATATTGTTGCCCACGAGCATCGTGGAAATAAACATGTCCTGACGGCTGTAGAACGTGTTGATGATGCGGCTTGTCAGCCCTTTTTTCTGAGAGTCGACACCGGCACGCACCTTGTTTGAGGAAATGAAGGCAATCTCCATTCCAGAGAAAAATGCAGAAAAAGCCATCGACACAAGTGTGATTATCAAAGCAGTAGCAGTATCCATAGCAATCAACTTAAACTGGAGGTGTTGTCTCCTGGCGCTTCGGTATCGGGAAGATACCCGAAGGCTTCTTTATCAAATAATTATGCAAATTCTCGTCCGACTTGAAGCCATATCCCTCAAGGATGCGGTCGGCGCGTTCGATATGCACAAACGAGTCGCTGCGCACCTCATGGAAAGTCTGGTCCCAATATATCTGCTCGGTCTCGATGAGTTCTTTTTTCGTGTTGCGTATCACGACATTGCCGTCGAGACGCCACAGCTTGTCATTCTTGAAGTAGAAAGCGGAGTCGCAACGTATTGTCGCCTCAACCTTGAAATTGTCGTCAAACTTTTCAAGAAACAGACCGTAAGGAAATTTCCAATTCGGACGGCGCGCCTCGTCGTAGACAAGCCACAGCTTTGCCGTGATGCGGTAGCGCGTCATGCCCGAGTCGCTGATCAGCGTCATCACGTCGCGCGTCTTCATCGACACCACGCTGTCGCGGTTTGCCGGAGTGGCCACCACGTCGCGTTTCACCTCCTTGCAAGCCGGCAGCAACGCCGTCAGCAGCGTTGCCAATAATAATATGCTTGTTGCCGTTCGCATCTGCAGGTTAGCGGATTTTCTCCTTCCAGAAAGCAAATTCCTTGAAGTTTATACCAAGCGTGATGTTGAAATAGTTTTCTGTCACGAGGCTTGCAGGATAAGCCTTGCGACGCTTATACTCAAAACCGAGGTTGATTACGGTTTTCTGCGCCACGGTAGGAAATCCGAAACCGCAGCTTACGCCGAACTCTTTCAGATGGTTGTCGCCTATCATCAGATAGTCGCGTGTGTAGGAGCCACCGAGGCGGTAAGCCACACGCTGCAGATACGACCCGCGCATACGCGGCACATACTGCACACCGGCGGCAATGCGCCAGCGGTCGTCGAGACGCGTCTGATACATCACGTTGCCGTCTTCATTTGTCAAGCCCGGGAACGTGGCCTTGCTCCACTGCTGCATCGAGAAGTCGACCTCGGCAGAAAGACGCTGGTCGAAGTTGTAGTTCAGACCGAAGGCATAAGCGTTTGGCTTGCTGTAGCCCATTGTCTGCAAACGCTCATTGGCGATGGTGTCGGGTTTTGCCGCCCCAGAGGTCGACGACACGTCGCCCGACATATCATATTTCACGCCCCATGTGCGTCCGTGGAAATCTTTCTTCGGCGAATATGTGAAACCGAATGTCAGCTGATGCTTCGGAGCCAGACGCTGCGTGTACTGCAGACCCAGAAGCACATTCCAGTCGCGCACCTGTATCTTCTGCTCATAAAGCGTCGAGGTCGACGATATGACATATTGGTCGTTGACAATCGTACCGAATTGATAAGAGAAATTGGCTCCCAACGTCAATCCGCGCACAGGACGCGCGCCCAGACCGATATAAAGCTCGTCGATGCCGCCGTAGCCCGACACGCTTGTCGACTGCGACGTCTGCACCGTTCCGTCGTCGGCTTTAAGATTGTTGCCAAACGAGTATCCCACCGTGGTGTAAGGCACCAGACCGATGCTCGCACCCATATATTTCGTTATCGGGAACTGCAGCGTAAGGTAGTTCAAGCCTCCACCGAAAGCTTTTCCGCTGTTGCCCTCCTCGCTCGACTTCAGCTGCGTAAGGTCAAGACCGATGTCCCAATGCAACGTCAGGGAGTCGGTTGCGGCATACGATGCCGGGTTCATCACGTTGATCTGACGGCCGTCGGCCATAGCCACGCCCACGCCGCCCATGTTGCGCTGCGCGCTGGTTGCATAGTCGCTGAACAGTCCGTAACCATATCGTGAATAAGGCGACGACTGGTTTTGGGCAAACATCTGTCCCACTGCCGCCACGGCGAGAGCCGCCAATACTGTAATTTTCTTATAATATCTCATTGTATTCTAATATTCTGTTTAATCCTTTTGCCACCAAATCGTTGTCGACAATCACGCTGCCGGAAATCCTGTCTGCCAACAGTGGGCTGTCGCCTCCCGTAAGCACTATCGCGGGCGAGCCGAGTCGGCGAGCCAGCATTTCAATCTCCGCCACAAGCCCGAGCACCACGCCGGAGCGGATGGCGGTAGGCGTGTCGTAGCCTACCGTAGGGATGTCGCCACCGACATCCACACGCGGCAGCTGTACGCAATGCGAAGCCAGTGCCTGAAAGCGCAACGACAGCCCAGGGGCTATGTTGCCGCCTTTGAAATGTGCGTCGGCGGTGACATAGTCGTAGGTCACTGCCGTGCCGGCGTCGACCACCAGGCAGTCGCGTCCGGGAACAAGCGTCAGAGCGCCCACCGCAGCGGCTATGCGGTCATGTCCCAAAGTGGAGGGTGTGGCATAGTCAATGGCAAGCGGCATGGGCAGACGCTCATCGAGCATATACGTGCGCACGCCTTTCGCCGACAGCAGTTCTTCAATCTGGCTGTCGTTGCCCACCACCGACGAATAAATCGCCGCCGTCACTGCATGTCCTGCCATCACAAGGTCGAGGTCGCCCGGCGCAAGCCGCTCAAAGCGGTGCGACTGCAACAACGTCGTTCCTGAAAACACCGACACCTTTGCCGACGAGTTACCCTGGTCGATTGTCAGACTTAAATTCATTCTTCGGACAAAAATACTAATTACTACTCAATTATGCGGCGGTTTGACTCGGTTTTCGCCTTCCGTCGCGACATTTTAATGTTTTTTACCGACCACATCGGTGTTTTCCGCCTTCTTTGCCTCCTTGCGCAACTGGTAGTCAATCATAAACGACGCGTAGACCTGCACCACGGCGCCTGCCGTCAGAAAGCCGAGCCACGTGCTGTGGTATGGGTCGGAGAAAAGAAACAGCGCCGAGACCACATAGCACATCGCCGACCAGAACTCCATCGTGAAAAGACGGCGCACGCGCAGGCTGAACGTCTGTTTGCGGCGCGCCGCGCGCTGAAACACGCGCACCACGACGATGAGCATTGCCGCAAAGGTGAAGATGTAGCGCAGCCACGGCGTTTTCACATCCACAAGCGGCAGAAAAGCCGACAGCAGCAATATCACCATTCCCACCGACAGCAATATGTTGAGTACATTTTCCTTTTTCATTTTTTCGATATATTTGTTTTTATTCGTTCACAATATACAAGTCTTCGTTTTCACGCTTCATCAGATATTCCTCTCTAACAATGCGCTCCAGCGTCTCGTGGTCGCTCTCGAGCAGGCGCAGGCGCTCGCGATAGACGGCGGTCGAATCGTCACACTCCTTTATCTGCGCCTTGAGGTCTTTTATCCTTGCGTCATACTCCATCGAGCGGAAATAGTTGTAGTCGGAAAAAAAGGTGATGTAGACACCGAACGCCACCACAACCACAATCCATAAATTGAATTTCTTGATTCCGTCTTTTATGCGTCCTAAAAATCCCATAGCACAGTCCTCCGTTTTTTTATTCATCAAGCAAATCCGGGCGCAACTCGCGGGTGCGCTTCAGCGCCATTTCGTGCTTCCAGTCGTCGATGCGTGCCTGATGCCCCGACAGCAGGACGTCGGGCACACGCCATCCCTTGTACTCCGCCGGACGCGTATAGACAGGCGGCGCGAGCAAGTTGTCCTGAAAGGAGTCGCTCAGCGCCGACTGCTCGTCGCCGATGGCTCCGGGAATGAGGCGCACAATGGCGTCGGTGATGATTGCTGCCGGCAGCTCGCCGCCGGTCAACACGTAGTCGCCGATTGTGATTTCCTTTGTGATGAAATGCTCGCGGATGCGATAGTCGATGCCTTTGTAATGGCCGCAGAGGATAATCAGGTTTTCCGACAACGACAGCGTGTTTGCCATCCGTTGGTCGAACTTCTCGCCGTCGGGTGTCACAAAAATCACCTCATCATAGTCGCGTTCCGCCTTCAGCGCGGAGATGCAACGGTCCACCGGCTCTATCTGCATAACCATACCTGCCTCGCCGCCAAACGGATAGTCGTCGACGTGGCGATGCTTGTCAAGACTGTATTCGCGGAGATCGTGCACCACGATTTCCGCCAATCCCTTGTTTTGAGCCCTTTTCAGAATCGAGCAGTTCAGCGGCGACTCAAGCATTTCCGGCAGAACTGTTATTATATCAATGCGCATTATGGCGCAAAGGTAGTGACTTTGCGCCTAATTGCAAAAAAAATATCGCCGAGGCGGAATTATCAGCAATTTATTGCGCAGCATAAGCACTTTTTTGTGTTGCACAACATATAATTTTTTTTGTTTTTCCCCACGCACATCCGTACCTTTAGCGCATTTATTAGAACAATATAAATACAACACCAATAGAACACAACCTAATATTCTGATTATGAAAAATTTATTAGCACTATTGGCTGTGCTCGTTTCAGCCATCAGCCTCCATGCTCAGGTAGCTCAAGTTGTGGTCAGCGGCTCGGTGCGCGACGCCGAGACAGGGGAAGCATTGGCGGGGGCGAGCGTTTACACGAAGGATTATCGCTACGGGCAAATCACCGACAACGCCGGTTTCTTTGAGCTGAAAGCTGTCAAGGACGAAACGTTGAATCTACACGTCAGTTATGTGGGCTACAAAACGCAAACCATAAAAGTCAAAGCCGACAGAAAAAGAACTGTCACCATAAAGCTTGAACACGATAACCAACTGCGCGACGTGACAATCTACGCTCCGTCGGAAATAGGCATACGCTCTTCGCAGATGAGTGCCAACGAGCTGTCGATACGCCAAATAAAGTCGATTCCGGCAACGCTCGGCGAGGTCGACATTCTGAAAGCATTGCAGACATTGCCAGGAGTGCAGTCGGGCAGCGACGGCACCGCCGGCATCTATGTGCGCGGCGGCAACTACGACCAAAACCAAATTACAATCGATGGCTTTCCGGTCTATAATCCGGAACACCTGAAAGGATTCGTGTCGGTGTTCAGCCCGGAGATGGTGAGTGGCGTGACAATCTACAAGGGCGGCTTTCCGGCGCGCTATGGATCGCGACTGTCGAGCGTGGTCGATGTGGAGCTAAAGGACGGCGACTTCGACCGCTACCACGGCTCTCTGACAGCGGGAATGATGTCGTCGGCGCTGCATGTTGAAGGACCTATATGGAAAGGGCATACATCATTCAGCGTGTCTGGCCGAGCGTCATATCTCAACGCCATAGTGATTCCTGTGATGAAACACATAATCGACAACCAGAATGTGCTCAACCCATATCTCAATCTTAGCTATTACGATGTCACGGCGCGCCTTGCACATCGATTTTCGAAACGCGACCGCCTGACCGCCTCGTTCTACATCGGCAACGACAAGGACGATGTCACCCCGTCAAGCTGGCATACGCAGACAAACGAATATCTTCCAGAAGAAGAATTGACAAAGTATTTCAAATCGGAAACGGAAAACAATTCATCAAGCAATTGGGGCAACATCGTTGGCGGACTGACGTGGATACACACTTTTTCCGACAAATTGCAGATGCGCGCATCGGCTGGCTACAGCCAATACCGCTACAATCTTTCTCAATCGGAAAAAGTCGACAAGTCATGGTTGTCGAAAAAGGACAACAAAAAAGACATCTCTTTAAACCAAACGCTCAGCAAAAACTCCTATGCGAAATATCATTCACGAATCGGTGATTTCACGGCAAAAATAGATTTCACCCATAAAGCAGCGGCACGCAACACGCTGCGCTACGGTGCAGGCGCCACATGGCAGCATTTCGCTCCGACGGTCGATGTATACGACCATTCGTTTGTGACAACATATCCTATAATCGACGACTACAGCATCAAAGAAACGCTGCGCGACGAAACCATCGGCAGCACAACAAACTCAACCACAATCAGCGTCTATGCCGAGGACGATTGGGACATCAGCCATTGGTTGAAGGCCAACATCGGTCTGCGCTACGTGCTCTACTCACTGTCAGACCACACCGCCCACTCGCTTGAACCGCGCGCGTCGGTGAGGTTTCTGCCCACAGACCAACTGGCATTGAAGCTGTCGTACGCAAGGATGTCGCAGGGATTCCACATGCTTACGAGCGGCAACATCGTGATGCCGTCAGACATTTGGGTGCCTGTCACAAAGAGATTGCCGTTGATGCATTCCGACCAGGTGGCTGCTGGGGCGGGATACGAATTTGTCAAGGGTCTGACACTGGAGGTTGAAGGATACTACAAATGGATGCACAATCTGGCAGAATACCGCGATGGAGCCTCGTTTCTGACCACCACCGGCGATTGGCAGAACATGGCTGTGACAGGACGTGGCAGGGCATACGGCGCGGAGGTGCTGCTTAAAAAAGAAACAGGAAAGACCACAGGGTGGCTGAGCTACACGTGGGCAAAAGCACTGCGCACATTCGACCGACCGATGCAGGAACTTAACGGCGGCAGGGAGTTTCCCGCTGCCAACGACCGCCGCCACAATTTAAACATCATCATTGCGCACCGATTCGACAAGCACTGGACCGTGTCGGCGTCATGGACATTCCGCAGCGGACGTCGCGGCAATGTGGCGACAACGGTGGTGAGCGGCGGCAGAATCGACGAATATGACCCTGTGGGCGACAATTTCTCAAGCGAAGAAGGCATTCCGCCGCACGACATGGTCACCTATGACCCGGGCAATGGAACATCCTTTTACCGCTACAGCAGGTTTTACACATATCGCGGCCGCAACTCCTTCCGCATCCCCGACGAGCACCATCTCGACCTGCGCGTGGTCTACACTCTGCGCCACCGCCGCGCCGAGAGTGCGCTCGGTCTGAGCCTATACAACATCTACAACCACCAGAACATCACCGATGTCTATGTCAGCTACGACAACGTCACGGCAAAGCCTTTTCTGAAAGGCGTGTGCAAACTGCCGTTCCTGCCGTCGGTCGACTACACCATCAAATTCTAAAAATGCTATGAACAAGATAAAATATCTGCTTGCCTTAATCGTTTTTCTCGCCACAAGCTGCGAGATTGAACTGAAAAACGATGATACGGAACTGCCGCCGGAACTGACGGTCAACGCCCTGGTCTCTACCGACACCATCTTGACCGCAACCGTCACCACGGCTACGAGTTTCAAGGAATTCACAATCGATGAATATATCGACTTCGCCGACTATGAGGACAAGAATTTCAACGACGAGCTTGTGAGGCTGACGGTGATTCCGACCACTCAGGTTACGGCTACGGTCAACGGTTCCGACGTATACCAACTGAAGTATAATGCCGACAATCTCAATTTCCAATGCGACTACCGCCCGAAAGAGGGCGACGTGATTAAAATCGAGGCTGCCGCCGACGGCTATCCCACAGCCTGCGCTCAAGTGGTTGTGCCGCAGCATCAGCGGCTTGAGATTGTGAGTTGCGAGAGGCTCTACGACCCGATGTCGTACGACATTGATACCAACACCGCGCAGGACACCGTGGCGCGCATCACGCTGCGCATCACCGACCCTTCTTCCGAGAATAATTATTATCGGCTGAAAGTGCGCAGCGCCGGACATTTAGGCAGTATGTATTTTTTCAAGGACTCGTTTGCAAGCAGCGATGTCATTTTCAAGAACGTGGCGCTCCACAAAGGCTACGGCGGTTGGGCGGCAGGAATGTCGAACGTGTTCAGCGACTATCTGATAAACGGCAAGACTTACGATTTCGTAGTGGAAACGCGGCTGCGCGAGACGCGGCCCGTGCATTCCAATGGTCGCGAAGGACCTGAGGACAAATGGGTTGACATCGAGCTGCAATCGATTACCCCGGATTTCTACCATTACCTCAATTCTGTGTGGATCTACCGCATCACCGACCGCGACGCCTACTCAGAGACGGTGCTCATCCACAGCAACGTAGACAACGGTTGGGGCATTGTCGGCGCGCTGGCCACGGAGAGACACACCATTAGGTTCTGACGGTGCCGACGGGGCTTTGCCGGGAATTGTGTTGAATAACATATTGCAATAGTTTGCGGTTTGCGGAAGTCTGCGTAACTTTGGGAGATGGATTTTCGCAAACCTGAATGAAGCATTTAATACTACCTGACAACGATGAGCGCAGGCTCATTTTCTACCTTTCCATGGAAGAATTCGCCGCCCGTGAGATGGACGGCGAGGCTTTCTTTCTGTGGCAAGTAAGCCCAACTGTGATTTTTGGCCGCAACCAATTGATGGAAGCGGAAGTAAACGTGCCTTTCTGCCGCGAGCATGGCATAAAAATGTTCCGGCGCAAGAGCGGCGGCGGATGCGTATACTCCGACTGGGGCAACATCATGGTGTCTTACATCGTGAAGGGCGAGGACGTAACCGCCACCTTCAACACGTTCCTGCAACGGCTTGCATCGGCGCTGCGCGACATCGGTGTCGACGCGACGGTGTCGGGACGCAACGACATCCAGATCGGCGGGCGCAAGGTGAGCGGAAACGCGTTCTACAAGGTGCCAGGGAAAAGCATCGTGCACGGCACACTTCTCTTTGCAAGCGACTTTGAGCGGATGCAGCAGGCAATAACGCCGTCGGCGGTGAAACTGCAGAGCAAAGGGGTGGCTTCGGTGCGCCAGCACGTGACCAACCTCAGCGAGCACACCGACATGCCCATCGAGGAGTTCAAACGCTATCTTATCGACAGATTCTGCGACAGCGAGAGGATGCTGACCGCTGCAGAGATTGCGCGCATCGAGGAAATCGAGCAGACATATCTCGACGAGAGTTTCTTCAACGGCAGCAATCCGGCATACACCGTCACCAAATCCGAAAAAATCGCCGGTGTGGGCGAAGTGGCTGTCGGTCTGGAGATGCGCTCCGACATCATCCACCACATCAGCCTGTCGGGCGACTATTTCATGCTCTCCGACCCGATGCCCGCACTCAACAGCCTGCTCCGCGGCAAGCGCATCGACGAGGTAGCCGAGGCTCTGAAGGGCATAGACATGGGCAGGCACATCGCAAACCTCACAACAACACAATTGACAGAAATCATCTTAAAATCCTGATATAACATGGACGACTTGAAAAAAACTTGTCTTTACGACAACCACGTGGCTCTGAAAGCCCAAATGAGTCCTTTCGGCGGATTCATGATGCCGATACAATACAGTTCAATCATTGACGAGCACAATGCCGTGCGCCAGCGTGTGGGCATGTTCGACGTGTCGCACATGGGCGAGATCTTCGTCACCGGCGACGATGCCGAACGGTTTGTCAACCACATCTTCACCAACGATGTCACAGCCCTTCCCGCAGGAAAGATTCTCTACGGAATGATGCTCTATCCCGACGGCGGCGTGGTCGACGACCTACTTGTCTACAAAATGGCTGAGCCAAAAACGTGGCTGCTGGTGGTGAATGCCGCCAACATCGACAAGGACGACACCTGGATTCGCGAGCAAGCGAAGGATTTCAATGTGGAAATCGACAACGCCTCGCCTCGCTACGGACAGATTGCGCTGCAAGGCCCCGACGCAGAGAAGACTGCCGCCGAGGTGCTGGGAATGGATCTCGGCAACCTGGCTTTCTACACTTTCGAGGAAACGGAATGGCAGGGAAACCCTGTGATTGCGAGCCGCACAGGATATACCGGCGAGGACGGTTTTGAATTTTACGCAACGCCCGATGTCATCGTTGCAATGTGGGAGAAGCTCATCGCCGCGGGGGTGACGCCGTGCGGTCTCGGATGCCGCGACACGCTGCGCTTCGAGTCGGGTCTGCCTCTCTACGGACACGAACTCAGCGAAGAAATCTCACCTATAATGGCAGGGTTGGGTATGTTTGTGAAACTCGACAAACCGGAGTTCATAGGCCGCGATGCGTGCGCCAAGCAGAAAGCCGAAGGAATGGCGAAGAAGGTGGTGGGCATCGAGCTTAACGACCGCGCCATCCCACGCGGAGGCTATGAGGTGGAGGCCGACGGACAGACAATCGGCGTTGTGACCACCGGCTACCACACAATCACCACCGACCGCAGCGTGTGTCTCGCCCTCATCGACAGCCGCTATGCCGCCCTCGGCACGGAGGTGGGTGTGCGCATCCGTCGCAAGGTGTTTGCCGGAACGGTGTGCAAGAAGCGTTTCTACGACAAAAAATACAAGAAATAACATACTTAAAATCAAAAACATAAAAACTACAGAACTATGGCTAAGACAATTGAAGGTTTATTCTACAGCGAATCTCACGAATGGGTTAAAGTGGACGGCGAAACTGCAATCATCGGCATCTCCGACCACGCACAGCAGGCAATGGGCAACATCGTATACGTCGACATACCTGAGGAGGAAGACGAAGTGACCGCCAACGAGGATTTCGGCGCGGTGGAAAGCGTGAAGGCCGCCAGCGACCTCATCTCTCCTGTAAGCGGTGTGGTTGTGGAAGTGAACGAGGCTCTTGCCGACGCTCCTGAGCTGCTCAACAAGGACGCTTACGAAAACTGGATCATCAAGGTGAAAATGGACGATCCTGAGGAGCTGAAAAACCTTATGGACGCTGCCGCTTACGAGAAATTCTGCGAGAACGAGGAACACTAAGACTTGTGGCTATGGGATTTTCTTATTTTCCGCATACTGCTGCCGACATAGGCGAGATGCTGAAGCGCATCGGCG
>ERZ1034713.181-NODE-181-length-40371-cov-6.294920_pt1 | contig 40371 bp, 36 predicted proteins | sample MGYA00520692_ERZ1034713 | MGnify/ENA primary metagenome ERZ1034713 (study PRJEB33766, sample SAMN09781717) | gut metagenome | biome: gut microbiome | host: Homo sapiens | place: Madagascar | study: EMG produced TPA metagenomics assembly of the PRJNA485056 data set... | reverse complement strand
ACCGGCACCTTCGACGGTGGCGGTCATACCATCAAGGGGCTGACCGTTACGACATATGACAAATATGCGGGTTTGTTCGGCTGGCTCAATAGTGCTGGTACGGTGAAGAACGTGGTGATGGAGGGCGTACAGATAACAAACAATCACAGTTCGGGCTTTGCCGGCGGCGTGGTAGGAAATAGCTGGGGCACCATTGAAAACTGCTCGGTATCGGGCAGCGTCAACGGCGAGGTGTACGTCGGCGGTGTGGTGGGTAAGCAAACGAGCGGTTCCATGACCGGATGCAGCTCCTCCGCCACAGTGAAGGGAACTGTCAATGTCGGCGGTGTGGCAGGAGAAAGCTGGGGCAGCATGACCGCTTGCTATGCCACGGGCAACGTGACCTTAGAAATATACCCCGGTAAGGATATCTCTGGCGGCGGTGTGGTGGGATTCAAAGGAGGAAACAGCGTCCTTGCCTGCTATGCCACGGGCAACGTAAATAGTAAGGGTAGCAGCACTGGCAATGTGCATATCGGCGGCTTGTTTGGATATAAATATGCCACCGCGATCGCCTGCTATTGGAAGAATTAAATCCGGCAAAACGAAATGTGCTCGATTTGAAAAACGAAACGTGCAAAAATCTGGAAAAACGAAACGTTCTAAAAAATTCGCGCACACGACACTTTAAAATAACAAAAAAGCAGTCCAAAACGGGCTGCTTTTATAGTTTTTGAACGGTAAACAAACAGCGTTCAAAGGAGGTTCAAATTATGCGGCATTAGACTTCACGAGCATCATATCTTTATAACCAGCATCAAAGTTCACATGCGCATTGAACTCGAAACGCTTACAACCTTCAAACGGATTGCCGAGCGTTTTATTCTTGCCTAACCATTCACAAAGCTCAATGATAGACGACTTATCTGATGTGAAATAAACAAACGGCTTTCCTTTGAGCACATTCAACACATCGAGATAGTCAGACAAATGCCAGTACATTTTGTATGTTCCAACCTCTGTGGACAAATAAGGAGGGTCCACTATAAACACCACATTCGGCTCGTCTTTATATTTTTCGTATAGTTCACGATAGTCACATGATTCAATCGTCAAGCATTCCAGATAGTCCTCGCTTGTTGGGTAGTCGTTCTTTCGGATATTGTTGTACAATGTCTGCTTCTCCATCTCCTCGATGCTCAACTCATACTTCATCGAAAACATCACCGATGCCGAGATGGTTATAAAATCAATATAGCCCACCGTTTGCTCCTCATGCCTCAAACGTTCAAACATCTTCTCACGCATCTCACCATCTATTCGCTTGTGCTTTGGCGTATTGCCAACAATCGCTCGCAAATCAGCGAGCAGCGCATTTGTCTGAGGTATATGTGCCAATCGCTCGCGGTAGTTGTCGTAGTCGTTATATACCACAGTTGCCTCTGGACGCAAATGCTTCGTTATATGGGACAGCAAACCGCTGCCACCGAACAAATCCACAAACACTGTTTTGTCGTTGAACTGGGGCAGAATCTTAATATACTCCTTTGCAAACATGCGCTTCTGTCCGACAAAAGGCAGAGGTGCTGCCATGTGCATTTTCCCTCTCATACGTTCAGTTCAAATTTTATATTATCCTCACCAGCGAGAAGTCGTTCAGTGGGCTTTATGTTGTTTTCATAGATGTGTACATTCGCCAGGTTCAGCGTGATAGACTTTAGCGGCAAGTCTATCTGTCGAGCCATCAGATAAAGGTGGTAAATGTCTGAAGGCAGTCCGAGGTTTGCATCGGAGCTGCGCTGATATGCCGACACAACCAATGCATCGTCCTCTATTTGAAACTGCACAAGGCTTAGGCACGGTGCCTGGTTGCTCTCTGCATCCGTTGCTCCGAGAAACAGTACATAGTTTTTGCTGTTGCGTTTCTCCTTGTTGATGCGCTCAATAAGTGGTGGCAGTTTCTCCATGTAGGTCGGGTAGCTGTTTACCAAGGTCTGGCCGCAGTAGTCCCACCATGCTATGCCTGCCTCACGGTATCGTTCCACATTGCGCTCTCCTTGCATAAACAGTTTCAGCTCTTCTTTCAGTTTCTTCCTCGCTATGCCGTGGCTCTCAAATATGTCGAGCAGGTCAGCCGGTGTGAGCGTCAGCTGCTCGTTGAGCAAGAATTTTATCTTGCCTTTTTTGTTCTGTTGGGTCTTGCCTTCAGCAAGCACCTTCCCCAATAATAAATAGTATTTGTTCATCGTATTTTATTTTCGATACGGCAAAGTTACCACGCTTCCGCATCAAAAAGTAACACCACGAGCAAATCACACTGCAAGCCTTTTGCAGCATGTTTTCAAAAGCCTTGTGCTTTATCCCCCGAGCACCTGAGTGCTACATTCTCGACCATATCGCTTGATGAGCGTGTACACTTTGCGCTCGCTCACATGATAGCGATCTGCAAGTGTCGCCACGATGTATGAGACTTTTTCGCCACCACCGAGCATCACGCGATAGTCGTTGTACAAGTCTATATATTCCACATCTTCAATGCGTATCCCTGCCTGTCGTAGCCTTTTTAACGGCTCTCGGTTAAAATTCAATATCTCAAATACTTTCATTTTCAACTAAATTATGTACCTTTGTATCGCCAATCACTTTATGACAACAAAAATGCTCACAGCGCGGCAGAGGGTATATGCCCCCGGTCGTGCGCTGTGAGCGTTGTTATAAAAGTGATTGGCGTTGCTTTTTAACAGGCCGGGGGCTTTTTTTACATCCTCCCCCGAAGGGATTTTTTAAGCGTTGTACTTGCTCAAATCTATTGCATCTTTATTCTTCCAGCCATTTTCCAGCATCTCTTGTATATGCTTAACGGCTTTCGTGTAGAAATCTGCAAGTTCATCAAGCGTTTCAAACGTACGGTACACTGGACTTTCATCAGTGCCGAACTTAAATGTCACTGGCAGCGTTTTTCCGTCCGTCTGGACGGCCAAATCGTATGCAGCCTTATAGTTGTACTGGTTCTCTTGCGAGAGCCACACAGAGGCTCCTTCATAGCTGAAGCCCGACAATATTGCTGCATCCGTTTGTTGGTTGTACCATTTTCTTACGAGGTCTTTTATTTCCTCGTCAGTCGGCTTGTGTGTCAGTTCTGCCTCCATGTAGTCAGCAGTTCCGTCATCATGTTCTTGCACGTCCCAACGAACGCGCCACTTGTTTTTGATGGGGTTCACGCATTCAAGCAGTTTCACCTCCAAACTTCCTTGTGCTCTTTTCATCAACTAAAAACGTATTTGGTTCGACCTTTGCCGAACACTTCCGTCTTGATCGTTGTCTCAAATGGGAAGCCATCCGGCACTTCTTTAATCTGGGCGAGGATATTTTTCATTTCCTCACTGTTGGTAAAGAATTTCCTGGCTTCGCCGTTCATCTCGATCGATACGATGCAGCGGTCTTCACCCTGCTCCGTCTTGATGCCCGTCTCAAAGTCCTTCACGATGATAGGAATGTTTACCAACTCGCGGATACTTACTACTGTACCCGCGAAGCGCTTTTTGCCGTCTTCTGGCTTGTAAGCCACATTTAAGTCCTTAAAACTTTTCATTGTTTTGCCTGTTAATTTATTAAACAAATTGTTACAGTCGGCGTGCTTTGTCATCCCATAAAAGGATGCTGTCAGCTCTCGCCTTCTTTTTCTCGATTTTACCTCGCGCATCTTTCTTGCGAACTTCTGCTTGATGCGTTTCCTTAAACGCACATTGTTTGGCCGTATAACATAGCCCAGAAAGTCTATTCCCTCAGCAGTCGGGAACACCCTCTCATTGGGCTTTACCACCAAATCAATTTTCTGCAGCTGTTCATGTATGATGTCACGAATCATCCATAGTTCCGCTTTCGTTTTACCGAGTTCCACGCCGTCATCACAATATCTGTAAAAATAACGTACGCCGTACTTGTCCTTCAGATAATGGTCTAAGAAAACAGACAATAACAGATTCCCCGACCCTTGCGAGCTGCGCAGTCCGAAACTGATGCCCTCAGGCAGAAGGTGCAGAAAGTGCTCCAGCAGTCCTAACAGCACATCGTCCTTGAACACCCTGCGGTAACACCACATTACAAAATCCGGCTTCACGTTGTCATAGAACCGCCTCACGTCAAACTTATAGCAGTATGTCGTTCCCTCTGGGTCTGCATTCAGATCTCGCTGTATGCACTTCATCAAGTCGTGCGTGCCACGTCCCTTGATGCTCGCCCCCGTAGTTCGTATGAAACGCTTGTGCAGATGTGCGTCCACCACATTCATCACAGCATACACCGCTATGCGGTCTTTCATCGACAATATCTGCAGATGCCGTTCTTTACCATATTCACAGATGATGCGCTCATGATAGCCACCGAGCTTGAACGTACCGTTCTTCAGCTTTACCGTCAGTTCCGCTATCACCTCGTCACGGTGCTCCAGCAGATAGCGACCTTGCCTGCACGTCTTTCGCTTCTTGCCCCGCAACACAGCGTCAAACGCCTCCGACATGTTGCCGTAGTCCGTCACCTCCTCCATGATGTAGCCTTCTCTGCGCATAGGGTCCTCTGTTTCTCGTTTACGGAAGATATGGGCCTTCCTTTCCCCGGGCCAAACTTCTTCGAACCGTTACCGGCCTACCAAACTCTATTGCCCGACACTTGATGTTTCAGCTTTCCGTCCTTTCATGGACGCTGTTGCTGTGGCTCGTTTCCCTCGGCACCACATCGAGGAGCGCGTCCTCATCGTTGTACGCCGATATATTTTGATTTCCAGACGCGAGCCGACATTCGAATTCGCATTCGAAGCATCGTTATTCGCATTCGCATTCGACACACCGCCATTCGCATTCGCATTGTTGTACCCGCGATAGACCACACGGCCCATTAGGAAACTCTACCAAGATGCAAAGTTACTCATATTCCCGCCAACTCAAGCGATTATACTCAAAATCAGTTGCAAAGCGACAATATTTCAACGAAAACAGCAGCACCACCAGGTTCCCTCGAAATTCCTAAAATTTTTCGACCGGCTTACGCCGGTGATGCCACGTCTTTCGTTTTGTCGCTTCGCTCCCGCTTTGCGCGCTTCGCGTTACGCAACCTCGACTATCGCCTTATACGCAGCCACGCTTTGCGCCCTCACGATCTTGCCGCGGAAGGCCAGACGCGAGCCGACATACGAATACGCATACGAAGCATCGCTATTCGCATCCGCACACGACACACCGCCATTCGCACTCGCATTGCTGCACCCGCGATAGACCACACGGCCAGATGCCGAGCTGAACCAGTATTTGTCAGAATAGTAAGTGCTGCTCGATCCGCTCACGACACCAACTGGCACAACGGCCATCCATTTGCCATGAGCCACTGCCGTTATCCAAGAGTCACCATTAGTCGTACCCTTCACCATCATAATCGTACCGTCCGGCATCCAGATGCGCCACTTGCCCACATTGCCACTCGTGTTCGGTATGTCCACCCTGTCCATCATGTCATACTTGTGTCCGTAGATGTCCTCATAGCCCAGGCAGCAGATATTGTTCACCTGCGTCACCTTTGCAGCACCATACTCGTCCTTCTCCACATACCAGGCATACTGATGCACAAGATTGTCCACAAGACTGTTCGTCACATTCGGATTAATCCCCTTCGCCTCTTCGTAGCCCACAGTGTCCTGCATGCCCCTCGATGCCGTACCGCCAGTCGTGCGTGTATTCGAGTGCGAACCTGCGCCACACTGCTCCTGCATGTTCTTTCGCCCATACTTTGCATAGCTCAGATTTGCGATGCGCCAGTGCATCAGCGGGTCTATCTGCTGCATTCCTCTCTGCACGCTATAGTAGTGGAAGTCCATCCATGTCATGTTTGCAGTCGTAGAACCACCCGTTATGCAGGAACGCAGTTTTGTGCCAACCACCGAGCTGCCCGCCACACCACAAAGGTGCTCGTCGTTGGGCACCCAGTCAGGCTCCATGTCTTCAATCTTCTCGCTGTTACTCAACACCACCTTGTCAAACTCAGCAGTGTTTAGTATAGAGAAGTAAAGTGCCACGGCTCCTTCCGGCACATCGCTTATCAGATACATGCCAGCCTCAAACTTGTTGCTCAGCGTAGACACGACTATGGACTGCAGCACTGCGCCAGTCTTGTCAACGAATACGCTGCCCACAAGATTCGTGCCTGGCACACTCGGGAAGCGTACACGCTTGTAGCCATCCACACTCACCATACACACAGAGTACGAGCTGTCATTACTGAAAGCGTTGTTTATCGTGTCCCTGCCGCTCATCACCTTTTTGCCATTTGTATAGCCACCCTGCGTTCTCTTGATGTCCTCAAGCGTCATCACTGTCGCCTCCGGCACTCTTGGCATGTGGGCTCTGTCTCTGAAACTGTAGCAGTCATAGTTTCTACCGTTCAGATAGTCATTCACACCCTTGCTCCAGTAGAACGGCTCCAGCATCATCCAGTCGCCCTCCGAGCCGTCAAGCTTTGCGGGGCTCCCGTCCGCATACTTGTTGCTGTCAGCATCGTCAAGCGGGTAGCATGTCATTTCGCCGTCCAGGTTATTCATCACCGTATCAACACCGGCGATGGTAACGTTCCGGGGCGTTGCTTTCTTCGTCACCTTCGCCAATACTCTGTGGCGGTTCTTCAATATCGCCGCCACATGGCCGCTCGGCTTGTAATCGTTGCCGTACTTGTAGCCCGTCTCGTTGTCCAGGTTGCTGATACACGCGTCGTCGGCAATGGTTTCCGCTCTCTCCAGCATCGTGTATTCCGGCTGCTCGATGTTCAGTTCCGGGAAGTGCTGCTGCAGTGCTTCATACTCCTCGTCATCCTTGTATCTCGTCAGTCGGTATGTACCCACCAGTCGGCAGCTCTCCACATTGCCGCCATTCTCGTCCACACCGCCCGTCTGCATCAGTGAGGCCAGCAGGCTGCCGTCGCCTTCCATGTCGATGCCGGTCACACGCAGGTACTTCACGTTTCCGCACCTTGCGTGCAGCGTCTGCCAGTCCACACCAGGGCAATTGTCAACCACAAGTCTGTTGATGTTGCTTGTGCCCTCCAGCGTCAGACCGCTGGTCGTCAGTTTGCCCAGGTAGCGCAGTTCCAGAGTCTGCAACGTTGCCGGAAGCGTTACGCTCGTCAGCGGAGCACCCTGTGCAAAGTTCACGCCGGTCAGGGCCGTCTTGCCTGCCTTCAGTGTCTCCAGCTTCGTGTTGTTGCTCAAGTCTATGCCGGTGAAGCTGCCGGACTTCAAGCCGGTCATATTCAGAGTACGCAAGTTTCGGCAACCGTTCACCAGCAATGCGTTCAGCGTTGTCTGTGTCTGGCCGCAACTCACGTCAAGCGTCCTCAGAGCGGAGCAGTTGTTCAAGTTCAGAGTCTGAAGTATTGCATGGCTCACGTCCGTCAGGTCAAGCCCCATGATGCGACTCGCACCGTAGATGTATTGCGGGTCATTCACGATGAGGTCCGTGTCAAGCGTCAGTTCCACCTGACTTCCCATGTCCTCCGCCAGCACTGCGCTTTCGTGCGGAGTACCGCTCGTGTAGCCGTACCCGAAGAAATACCTCTCGCTCGCCGTGATTCTTATCTTCCGGTTGTCACTTCCGAACTTATAGCCGAAGTAGGCTGCGAAACTGTCCTTTCTGTATGTGCCGCACACATACTGGCTGTCCAGCAATGCAAAGCGGTTCTGGATGGTATAGGTGCGGTGGGCATATCGGCTGCCCTGGAGTGCATAGAGATAGTCATAGTAACTCGTAGTGCCGTCTGCCGTCGTCACACCCTCCGTCAGCGGTTTTATGTACTTGTAGATGCCGTCCTTGTTGTAGATGCGCTCACACCAGTTGCCCATCATCTCCTCATTGAACACCTTCAGCACATACTCCAGCGACATCGTGCTTCGCAGCTTGTCTGCCACCTCCCTCAGTTTGTCCGGGCAGCCTCTCACAAGTTCCCACAGCACGGAGTCGTGTCCTGCAAACGCATACGAGCCGATGCTCTCGTCCATCGTCTCCCACGTTATCGTGTAGTCGTATTTCAGAACTGAGTCGTTGCGCTCACCGAACACCGTGTCCATGTCGTATGGGATGAAGTACCATATCTTGCCGTCCCACGTCACGAGCATCATGTTCTTCGCGCGGTTGTCCACAGCCATGAAGTAGTCCGTTATCAGATACCATGCAAATGGCGAGTCGTTGCCGAAGTATTCCGCATATTCGTTCAGGAATTTCGTCGGATTGCCCTTGCACGAGTATATCCACTCCCAAAGGCGCTTCACTGCCGCCTTGTCGTCCTCATGCGCCGTCGCCCATGTGTCGTCGGCCTTGAAGCGGAACTCCAGGGCATCGTCAAACGTGTCCATGTTGCTCGTACCGAACAGGCACAATGTCTCCGAGTTGTTCAGGAACTCCAGACAGATGCACTTGTTGCGCCCGCCCTTCAGTGCAGCCTCGTCATTGAAGCCCTCGATACCCTCAAAGCCGTAGATGATGCCGCTGCCGCTCTTCTCGTTGTTGAAGTTGTACTTGCCAAGATACACGTTCTCACCCGTGCCGTTGTTGTCGTAGAACAAATCTATCGGGAAACCGTCCACGCCGATTCTCACGTCATAGTTGCCCTTGTAGGCCATTTGTGGCGGAGTCAGCCAGCCGCATCTCTTCCAGATGTCGTTCACGATTCTCACCGCACCAGTATTGTGCGTAGATGAAGAATCCGAGAAGTCCGCCTTCAGACAGAATATGTCTATCGGTCTTGCACCTGGTTTGAACGAATATTTGAAGTCCGCTAACTCCACACCGTTCACATACAGCTTAGTGCCGTACTTCGTCGAGCGGCTGAAGTAGATGCGGTAGTTCTTTCTCGGGTAGGTCGTCGATGAGGTGCCTTGTATTCTCAGTCCACACTGGTAGATGATGAAGTCATACTCCTTGCCGTAGGCAGAGTAGAAGTAGATGTCCACCGGAACCTCAAACTTCTTGTTGTTCGTCTGGTTCACAAGGTTCACGTCGCCCACAATCCTCATCACGCTCTTGCCCATTGCCCTCAGCTTGTCGATGTCAACATCTGTGCCCTCGTCGTCCATCACCTGGTTCTTCTCGAACAGCACCACCATCTCGTCGCTTGTCGGACGGTCCACCATATAGTTCGACAGTTCCTCATCATCACCCAACGCACGGTTGTACACACGCATGTTCCGCACCTCTACATCTGCACTCTCGCTCGTGATCCTGATGTTCGTGGGTTCTTCCTGGAGCAGCGAGTCCGTCGAGGCATACTGCTTCGCGCCGCATAGGATGCCGTTCACATACAGCATCATCAGTCGGTTGCCCTTCTTCTCCTGCACCACGAAGGCTATCTTCAGGGTCAGACCGCTTGCAAACTTAGTGCCTACTTCCGAACCTGCGCCCGTCCGCATCAAAGCCTCCTGCGTCGTCAGTCTGAAACCCACGCCGCCGGTCATGCAGTCCACCACCGTGCCCCTGCGGTCGGTCACGTTCGTGCATGTCAGCTCCATCTCGTAGGTTGCGCCCGTGGTGGTCGCGTCGTTGCCGAAAGGCTTGTACCCGATTTCTACATTCGCGCCGTTCGTCAGCTTCAGGGCATCTCCCGTCCAGCCGTTGCTCTGCCAGTCAAAACCTTCAAACACCGTTTGAACGTCGTTATAACGCCATTCAGCAGGCTCGCTCTCTGCATTGCTTCTGCCGGCTGCCGTAAGTTTCAGCACAAGTCCGGCAGTCGCCTCGCTCAGGTCAATGCCGCTCTCCGTCACCTTCACGTTCAGCTTGTATTCCGTGGTGCCGCACTTCAGCGCCATGGCCACGTCGCCCTGCTCCAGGAAACGGTTTGTATATACCTGCGCCGTCCTCGGAACGCTCACCGTCTGCGTACGAATGCCGTCTCGCCACACACCCACGGTCGCCGGGGTCGTTGTCGGGTCATACGCCACAAAATCAAATCTCACCTGCTCATACTGGCCGGTTTCAATAGTCGGAGTCAGATGGTCGTCCGCAAAAATGCGTCCGTCACCGAAGGTCAGCTTCGTGCCGATATACGGGGCGTTCTGTCCGGCCTTCAGAATGTCAAAGTAGATGCTCTCACTCTTCAGCGTCAGCTCCGCGCTCGCCTCCATCTCGGCGACGATCTGCACCGTGTGCCGTCCGATGCTCACTCCCGACATCGACAAGGAGAAACTGCCGTTCGTCGTGCCGCTTCTTTTCACCGTCTGCGAGTCCCACTGGTGTCCGTCCAGATACAGCGTCACGGTTTTGTCGCCGCTTCCGCTCACCGCAAAGGGGATGCTCACCGCCTCGCTCACACCGTAGCCGCCCTTGGCGACACACTCGGCTATGTTGAAGCTGCTGCTCAGCGCAAGGGTCACAGCCTTCACGCTCACATAGCTCTGCCTCGTCTGTGTCTTGCCGGTGGTCGGGTCGGTTGTGGTAGCCCTCACATAGATGTCTGTCGTTCCGAGCAGCAGGTATTTCGTCAGATCCAGGGTATAGGTTCCCTTGCTAACATCATGCTGCGTGTCTGCATACATCACGGTCGCGCCCCTCTTCATCTCTATGCTGACTGTTGCCTTCTGACCCGTGGATGTGCCTTTCTCGTCACCGCTGCTGTACTGGTGGTCATACGTCCATGTCAGCATCGCGCTGTCACCTTCCTTGATGATGGTCTTGCTGACGGCTGCATCCAGCACGATTTTCGTGGTCGAAGCGTCACCGCCTCCACCGCCGCTTCCTGCCGGAATGTCCGCAGACGCTATCTCCGCACCGCTCTTGTTGGTCAGTGCCAGGCGCACGCTGCTGCCGTCGTCACTCAGTTCGGCATTCATGCCCAAGACGGTACTCGCCTCTATCTCCATCAGCTTTGCCGTCACAGCAGCGTTCTGCACCGGGTTCGTCGAACTTACGTTCAGGCTCTCGTCCACCTCCGTCTCGCTGATGGTGATAGCAACGTTGCCGTCCTCGCCAGGCTCCAGCTTCTTGCCGTTCAGCGTCACGCTCTTCACCGTGCCGTCGCCGCCAAAGTCCTCCCAGCTCGCCGCCTGCTCCCAGCTCTCGATGTTCGTGCCCTTGAACTGCTTGGTCTCCCATTTGCCCTGTGCCGTCTCGTATGTGATGCAGCGTCCCTTCGCACGTGCCTTCCCTTCCACGGCTGCTATGGCGGTCTCAAGCGTATAGTATCCGCTCTCCAGCGGAACCTGCTCCGTCACGTTATAGGTGTTGCCACCGCCGCTTCCGCTTATCTCCACCAGGTTCTCTTCCTCATCGCTCCACACATACACCACGCCGCCGCACACATACGCCTTGTCCTTCAGTACTTCCGTGCGCACATCGTTCTTGTACATGTCTGCGCCAGGCCAGTTATTGCAGTATATGTTACCATTCTTCCCACAGAAGGATTTGTTCACCGTGTCATAGTACACACCGTCTATTTGGGGGCATGATACAAGTCGTATCTCCACGCCTTCCACCAGCCCGTCAAACCGCGCTGTCGCGCCGTTCCTCGCAGCCAGTGCCGTTTCCTTGTACTCCGCTTCCACGCTCTCTGCCTTTGCCACAGCGGCGTTGGTCTTCTGGGCGGCATCCGTGGCCTTGCCTGCCGCATCGTTGGCGGTTTGGGCCGCAGCCTTCGCTGTTGATGCTGCCGTATCTGCTTTCTTTGCCGATGCGTCAGCCGCAGCAGCAGAAGCCTTGGCGACAGCAGCCGCATCCTCCGCAGGTTTCGACAGCAGTTTCAACGGGGCGCTCACCACCGTCTCGCCTCTCATGGCAGGAAGGCTCACCACACCGTCCAGCGTGCTCACAGCTTCCAGCTCGTCCACACTCTGGCTGTCAGTCTTTATCTGGTTCACCACATCCTGGACCAGTTCCTTTTTCTCTTCTTCTGTCAGTGCCATAGTCGTATGTCTTTTTGTTATGATTGTTTATCGAGGTTATATCTGTATTCAAATTCCTCGTCTTTATATTTCCAATAAAGGTTCTGGCAACTATTGCTTACCAGCACCCAGTGCAGAGACGGGATAATAGGTTCCCCTGGTCCCTCTTCACACACAATATTCTGTAGAATCAGTTCTATACAACCCGCATCTATAGTCAGCAAATCCGCCCGAAATACTTTATTCGTTGCAGACTGTGCAAACAATCCGCTCACTATCGGGCTGCCATCTTCAGTACGGATATTTGTCGGAGGATACGCTGTTCGGGTCTTAATAAAATGAGAATCCATTATCAACACCCTCGCCCCCTCATATTCTTTCGTTACCGGCAGCACCACTTCGCAACTTGATGCATCCACATACAGATTCGTCTTCAGCTTATACACAGCTGGCTTCAAATAATCTCCAGCCTCCAGTAACTCCGCGTCACTTTTTTCTATCTGTTTGAATACACTATACACATAGCCCTTTATTTTCGCATTGTTCGCCTCGATGCTGCCGTCCTCCGAAATCTTGAAGTTCCCGTTGGCCGTCACCAGTCCCTCCAACTTGATATTGTCTGCCGTCAGCTTGATGACGGTTTTCTTATTGCCATCGGCATCCGTTTCCTCTACGCCCACACCTATCAGAGCCAGTTTGCCGTTTGCATCCTTAATATAGATTCCCGTACCTTCAGGTTGTATCATCAGCCCCGTCTCTTGTAGAGCCTGCTCATCTTTGTCATACACGGCAGCCGATATTTTCACCAGTCGCTCCGACTGCTCAAACAGCGTTTTATACTTGTACGTCAGCGCCTCAATCTTGTCTGTGCTCAGCACCAGCATATACAGATAGATGTCACCGTCAAACGCCAGCTTGAAGTCGCCCGTGCCGTTCCACAGTCCGCTGCAGGTGTATTGCACATAGCCGCCGGTAGCAGCGATTTCCTCGCTTACATCCATACTGTTGAAGTCCGCAAACCCCGTCTTGTCAACATTCTCAAAACCAATTTTCAGCGTGCCTGCCTTTGCGCAGCGATAAAAGAAACTCAGATACACTGGCAAGGCTTCCTTCTTCCCCTCGCCGTTTGTTGGAAAGGTCGGCACAAAGCGCAGATTCTCATGCTTCTGTCGGATATACTTGTTGCGTATCCGCACCACCTTGCGTCCCATGTCTGTCACCACGCTCGCGCCGTCACCCTTCTTCGATAGCGCTGCGCCGTTGGCCCATATCCACCTGTTGCCGACGAGAAAGAACACCGTCTCATTCTCCGAGTTCCACTTCTCCAGTCCCGATGCAAACGTCGGGTTGTTCAGATAACCCTTCTCGCTTAGGAAATCGTTCCTCACGCTGTCGATCGCGCTCTGCACTTTGCCCTCCGTTATCTCCAGTTTGGTCTTCACGTCCTCGCCGGTCGAAAGCAGGAACGTGCCGCGCAGATAAACATTGTCCGCATACAGACCGTTGCCCCGTGGCTGGTTGTTCCACGGAAAAGTGTCATCCTTAATGCCGTCCAGGTTGCCAAGTCTTGCGCGTAGGGCATTGCCAAAGCTCTTCCCGCTCACGCCGTCCATCACGTCCACCCTCGGTTCGCCGTCCTCAGTTGCCGATATGAGCACCAGGTTCTGGCGGTTCTCCACTGCCGTGTTGCCCATCAGCACACACTCGTCACCCGCCTTCGGTTCCACGCCCTCGAACTCCTCCTTCGCCACCACGATGCCGTCCGTCGTCACGTCAGCCACCTCCACCCAGTAGCTCCGTAGGTCCGTGCCAGTGAACGTCTGGCAGCGCACCAGGTCGTGTCGCACGAACATGTTCTCCTGCTCGAAGCTGATGAGGTAGTAGTCGCCTTGTTCCTCCACAGCCTTTATCTTCCCGTTCGCAGCGCTCACGCATATCTGGCCGCCCACGCTCCGCACCTTGTTTATCAGCAGCTCAAACACGTTCATCACCTGACGCACCGTCAGTTTGTCCACAATCAGGTGCGACAATCGGTCCTCATCCATACCCAGTTTCCAGCCCCTGTCCGTCAAGCCCCCGCCGCTATAGTCCCCGCTGCTGAGCAGCTCCTTCACCACAGCCGTCAGCAGCTCCGCATTGCCCTTGCCGTCAACAAAGCCGTTCTCCTCCTCGCCGAACACCACACCCTGCTCAAAGGTTATCAGCCCCTTCGTGCGGTCATTGTGTTTCCTGCTCAGAAATTCCTGCTCGCTCCTTCTTGCCGAAAACAGATTGTTGTCCGTAGGCAGAGTCGTGTCCCAAGAGCGTATCACGTCAGGCAGTTCCACAGTGTTAGCCTTCACCTCGCTCCGCACGTTCTCTATCTCGTCCGCCATGCGGCTCTGCGTCGTTTGTGACAGCACGTCACTTATCTCGATGTCAGCCTCCGTCGGGCGCTCCAGCTTCTGGTCCACCAACGTTATGCGGCTCTCACGGTAGCCGCTCGCAAAAAAGCGGTCACTCTCCAGCCGCACCCTTTGCCCCATGCACGGCACAACGCCGCGTTTCTTCAGCGCCACATAGTCCGTCGAGCATTTGTACACGCTTTTGTCCAGGCAGTGCTCGTCCATGTATTTTTCCACCGCCGTCGCATACTCCTCCTCCGCTATCGGGTAATACTCGTCCGGCATCTGCACGTTCCACAGTATATAGGTGTCCTCCGCTTTCGGCTCCAGCACTCCGCCCGGCACCTGCGTGTCGTCATCGTATGGCCATATCGTTATCAGCTCAAACTCCCGCGTCTCGCTGTTATAGTTCACCTCAAAGTAGTGCTCCCCGTCCTCGTCGTTGCCCAGACCGGCCAACTGCCCCGTCTGGAACGTCACGCGCTTCACCAGACCTCCTATCTCATATTCGTTCGGATCGAAGTTCATCTCGCCGTCCGTGAAGTAGTATATGTCGAATGGCTTGCCGTCATCGCCCTTTTTCGTCTCCTTCCTCACCGAGCTCACCTTGCCCGTGCGCCGCGGGTATATCTTCTGGAACGCCGTCTGCTCGAAGTGCTCCACAATGCCCAGCTCCGTGTTCCGTTCCACATACGTCGCACGGCTCGGCAGCAGCAGTCGGCTGCTGCCGTATTTCTCAGCGTCTATGTTGCGGCTACTGCCTATCGGGAACAGTCGGGTGAAGAACTTCACGTTGTCAGCCGAGTCACGCTCTATGCTCAACAGACCGTTGCCGTAGCCCAGCGTCACCTCGTCGCCCCTCTCGCAGCGACACACGTTCACCGTCATGCCCTCTATCCACCATTCCGTCCCGGCCTCGTCGGCTATCTTCTTCAGAGCGTCGTTCCCGTACAGGCCCTCCGAGTAGTCCACCACGATGTTGCCCGTAGCCTCCACCTTGCCCACCTTCCAGTCCGTTATGCCGCCCATCCAGCGGTTCAGGTTCTTCACCACCAGGGCCACATGCTCACGGGCCGTCGCCGTGTAGCTGAATACAGGCGAGTCCTCAGTGTTCAGCATCAGAGCCTGTTTGATAAGGCTCGCCGCACCGTACAGTTTCACCGAGTACGTCCATTTCCTGCGACCCGTCTGCTTCGGCGTGTACGTCTCCACACACCAGAACTTCCGCCCTTCCCACACCGTCCAGTCGTTCAGCTCCAGTGTCACGCACTCCTGGCTGTCCAGCGACACGCTCAGGTAGTCGTCACCGCCCACCTCCTCGTGGTGAGTGCTGCTACTGTCGGGCACCAGCGTTGTCCTCAGCCGGTTCCGTTTGTCATATATCTTCAGCTCCATGTCCTTTGATGTCCTTTTTATCGTTGTTTTATCGTTGTTTGAATACCTTGCAAACGCCGTTTCAGTACAGAGGCTTCGGCTCCCTAAATTTCAGCCGCATCCTGCTGCACACGCCGCCTTCGCCTATCGGGGTCAGTTGCTCCGTCTCCGTTGCCCCCAGATACCGCAGTCTGAACGTGCGGTCTATCTCCGGCAGCCTCACCTCCAGCCATCCGTCCTTGCCCGTCCGCAGCATCGTGAAGAACCTGCCGTAGTTCACGAAGTACGCCTGCGCCGACTCAGCCCATAGGCAGAAGTACAGCTCCACGTCACGCGCCTGAAGGTGCAGCTCTATTTCTTCCGGCATCTCCTCTCCGTCAGCGTCAGGGTTGTCCACAACAGTCAGCTCCTTCGTCGTGCTCGGCTTCAGCAGAGCCTCATAGTTAGTCCATTCTCCCTCCTTCTTCTCCGTCAGGAACACGCCCCATTCCTGGGCTGCGTCCTTGTCGTTTATGTACAGCAGACCTTTCGTTATCTCCATGCTCTTTCCTCCTTTTTCTTACCTTGTTTTAATGCCGTCCCTACGCAGCGTGGTCAGGTCGTCCTTCATGTCACGCATGTCCTTGCGCATCAGTTTCAGCGTCTCGCTGCACTCGCCCGTGTTCGTATCTATACGTTTCAGGTGTCCCAGAGCCGTCTGCATGCATCCCGCCACATTCTCCACGTTCGTGTCTATGTTCGTCTCGTGCACCAGCATCGCCGTGTACAGACCCTCCAGTTTCGTTATGCTCTCCTGCGAGGCCGTCGTGTATGCACCGCTCTTTCCCGTCTGCGTCGTGCTGTCCCCCTGCCACAAGTCCAGCCCCTTCTCCTTCGCCAGCTGACGATACTTCTCCAGCAGCGCGTTGAAGGTTCCCTGCTGGCTCAGAGCATTGTCCGTCATGTCGTCCAGAATCCGCACATAGTTGCCAAACTTCTCCTCGTCCGTCAGGTCCTCGCGCTTCATCACGTCCAGCATCTCCTCCTGAGCCTTCTCCAGCAGTGGGGCTATCGTCACCGTGTATATCATCTGCTCCGCCAGCTTCTCCAGCATACCCGTCAGCGAGTCCGCAAAAGCCTTCCCCGCATCAGTACCGTTCTTGAAGGCATCCACCAGAGCATCCGTCAGCGTCTGACCAAGGTCGCCGAACACACCCTCAAAGTAGTCCTTCACAGACTCCCAAGCCTCCTCAGCCTGGTCATATAGGTCTATGATATACTGCAGGGCCTCCTTGTCATTCTTCGCAAACTCACGGCTGTTCATGATGCTCTCAGCCAGCTCGCGGTTAAAGTTCCCCGCACTGTCTATCAGCTCCGGATAAACATCCAGAATGCTGCTGTACGTATCCTTGCCCTTGCCCCAGCCGAACAGACCCGTCTTCTTATGGCCCGTCTTTATCTCAATGTCAGCCAGTCCGGAGTAGGCGTCCTTCAGCTCCGAGTAGCCCTTGTTCACAATCTTGTTCCAGAAGGCATTCCCAGTATCAAGGTATCCGAACTTCTTCTGCTGCTCAGACGTGCCCGCAATCTCCGCCTTCAGCCCGGCGTAGGCATCCTTCATCACCCTCACAGCGTTCGCAGCCTTCCCGTAAGTGTCCGTGCCGAATATCGTCTGAGCCTTCTCCAGCTCCAGGTTCTGCTCCATCAGCAGCAGGTTATACTCACGCTGCTGAGCCGTCACCTCCTCCATGATCTTCTCCAAAGCAGCCTTATGACGCGCACTCGCCTGAAAAGCCTTCGTCACCCAGCCGATAGCCTCGCCCGCAGCAGCAGCTATGCCGCCAACGATGCCGCCCTCAGCAAAGCCACGGCCTATGTTGCTCACACTCGTCATCACACCCTGCACAGCATCCATCGCCTCAGCCATGCCATCGTTACCCGCCGCCTCAAACATCTCGCTCAACCTCCCGGCCAGGTCGCCCACCATCTCAGCAGAAGCCGCAGCAGACTCACCAAGGCGCTTCAGCTTAGCCTCAAGGCTCTTCTCCTCACCATCCTCGCCGTGCTTGAACAGCTCCCCAACCGCATCAGCCAGAGCCCTGAACGGATTCTTACCGAGCACCTCCTTCTTCAGCTTCTCATACTGCTCAGTCAGAGCCTTCAGCTTCTCAGGACTCTTCTCCAGAGCCTTCAGCTCAGCCGGCGAAAAACCCAGTTCCGCCATATCCTTCTGCGTGATCCTCCGCTCCGTCCTTCCGTTCCCGTCCTTTATCACAGCCGTGCCCTCAGCGTCCTTCGTCCCACGCAGATAGTCCATCAGCACCTTTATACGGTCTATTATCTTCTGAACCTCAGCCACACTCTTCTCCGAAGTGTCAGCAAACAAGTCCACAAGCACCTTGTTCTCCTTGCCAAGCTCCGTCAGCTGAGCATCGTCCACAGACTTCAGCGCAGCACGCTCCTGCTTCGCCAGCTCTGCCAACGCACGCTCCTTCACATCCTCGCCTATAGGACGCCCGTCTGCGTCCACAGCCTTCTCTATCTGGGCACGATCCTTAGCAAACTTCTCGCTGATGCTCTTGCGCTGCTCCTCGTAGTCTTGGTACTTGGCGAGCAAATTCTGATAGAGCTTTGCTTCGGAATTTTGCTTGTATGCGTTTGCGGCTTCAGTGTATTGTTTCAGATAGTTTTTTTGGTCAGCACTCAAATCATCCATAGTAACAGTTGGACGCTTCAACCCTTGCTTCTTCCAGTCAGGATGAGCCTGTTCAAATGAGAGGTCTGATATATTCTGAAGTTCATCTACCCATTCTTGCTGGCGCAAACGGTTTGCTTCGATAAGTTTATCGTAATTGAGATTTATCGTTTCAAGCTCCTTGTCAAAACCCTCTTGCAAGCCGTCAATCTCCGCTTGTTTCAAATCAAATGCGGTTTGCTTTTCTGACGCTTCTTGTTTACGTTGTGCCGCTTCTACCTGGCGCCCTTTCTCTTCTTGCTCTGCAGCCTTTATATTAGCTTTCTCCTGAGGTGTAAGACCTGTGTTCTTTGTCTTTTTTGTTTTCTTTGATGTGTCACCACCTGCAGCCTCATAGTTTGCCTTTGCCTTCTTTTCTTCATCGCGTGCCTTGCGCAATGCTGCAAGATAGGACGCTTCATCAGGATAAAGGGAACGATTGTTGCGATTCTTTATGACTTTATTTACTTCATTCTGTGCATTAGTCCATGCGGTTTTTGCATCTTTCATGAAGTCTTTAGAGGCATTCTCGTGTATGCTTTTCATACGGGCAGTAGCCGATTTGATGCGGTTTTGCAATTCGTCTACACTAGTTGCAACACTCTCTCCTGGAAGTTGTACAAGTTTCTTGCCTTGCTTGTTCGCAGAGGAGATACAATTTTTGTAGAAGTTGATAGTCTTTTGAGCGGTCTCTGCGTTCATACTATTCAACTTTGCCATAAACTTGTTATGGTTATCTGTTCGCACTTGCTGCACATCTTTCCACACCGTACCCTCTGAAGCTTTAATCAACGATTCTATAGCGGAGTTGAATGTCTGAAACGTGCCACGCACGTTCCTCACTTCTTTATTATATTTCTTGTCAAGGTTCTGATAGAGATTATAATCAGAATCTGACATATTCAAGCGACCCGTCTTATAATATTCTTTGCGTAGTTCGAGGTATTTTTTTAAGTCAGCCACTCGTTGTTGATCTGCCTTTAAATTACCTTCGCCTTTAAGATTACGTTCTTCACGAAGTTCCTCGTTATATTCTCTGCGCGCCTCCGTCAGTTTGTCGATAAGTTCCTTTTCGGTCTTGTATTTCTCAAAGACTGACGGCATCAATTTCTTTAGTTTTTCTAGAGCTTCTAGTCTGTCTAGTTCCGCTAGATTCTCATCTGTTATAGTGCTTATACATTTTTCAATCGCTTCTTTTTTGTCATTGATTGCATCTGTCTGTTCTTTCTCACGGTCAGCCGCACGTTGAGCCTCGTCAGCGGCAGCAGAGCAATTCTTTGAATATATAGCCAGCGCAGCGGCAGCAGACAAAATAACAGTTGCAAGTAACACATAAGGATTGGCATTTGCTGTTATATTGAAGGCTTGCTGTGCAGCTGTTGCAAGTCCCAATTCTTTACGGAACATAGCCACAAGACGGATGTTTTCAACAAAAGAAGCAGCCTTCTGTACTGCCAGTGTTGCAATCAAAGCTGTTTTATAACTGCCATATACCGCAACAAGCGACATAAGGGCTTTTCCTACCGCTTCATAGTTCTTTACAAGTTCTGAAGCCACTTCAACGCTGCCCGTTAAAATACCCTCACTCTTTTCGCCCATGGCATTGAACATGTTGTCAATAGCACCTTCCAAATTTGAGATTTGTCCCTTCAAACCTTTGCTTTGCTTATCTAGCATACCATGAAATTTGCCACCCTCTGCGGTTGCATCTGCAAATGCCTGTGCCACCATTTCAGAAGTGATAGCACCTGCGGACATTTCGTCTTTGAGTTGCCCTATGCTTTTGCCTGTTTTTTCCGATATGGTAGCGAGTGGATTGAAACCGGCATTTATCATCTGGAGCAAATCCTGTCCCATCAGTTTGCCTGTAGCCGACATTTGCGAAAATGCAAGTACAAGCGAGTTGAAGCGGTCACGGTCGCCCATGGAGATGTCACCAATCTGCTTTAGGGTTGGTATTACTTTCTCCGCTTCGATATTGAATGCGAGCATAGTCTGCGCTCCTCCTGCAAGATCATTAAGCATAAGCGGTGTGTTCACGGCATATTCACTCAATTCACTGAAGAACTGTGTGGCTTTGTCCTTGCTGCCTAACAATGTTTCAAACGAGATGATGAGGTTTTCCACTTCCTGGCGCACATCGATCATTGTTTTCACAAATTCCACAGCCTTCTGTGCCGTGAACACACCGCCAATGGTCATGCCGACTCGTTTCAAGGACTCATCAAGCAAATTAGCCTTAGTCTGGGCATCCAACATGCCCTGGCTAAGGTTCCCTTTCATCAATAATTCTACTTCTACAGCTTTCATGTCATTTCTTCAGTCTTGTTTGAAAACACTCCAGGATCTCCTGAGCGGTCCGCTTCCCCTTCACTTTACGCGACGGCCCAGAATCTTCCTTGCCCTTCACCTTCACATACCGCGGGGCATCGGCTAGCATCAGCACCAGAGTCTCCCAGTTCACACCCCACAGCATATAGTCCACGCTCCAGCCTGTCGCCTGAGCCACCTGCCAAAGCATACCGAAGAGGCTATGTGAACTCTCATACTTAGTTCTTAACTCCCCTTCTTTTAATGGCTCGCTATCGTCGGCTTCAGCGGATTCGTCGCCGCCGACAATGCGATAATACTCTCGAAACCCCGAGTACCCAGCAGAAGCGTCCAACGTCGGAAAGCAGCCTCAAGCCAAACGTCATCCACCCACCAGCGTAGCAACCAAGCCACCACGCCCGACAGCAGCAGCCCGCTCCACTTGCCCCTGCATATCGTCAGAGCAACAATCCGGCTCACAGTGCGACCGTGCTCCCCAAGCCAAGCCAGACGCTCTGACTCTGTCATCGCCTCCAGCTCCGCGTGAGTCACGTTCATGCCGGCAAACAGACGAGCTATACGTATCTGACCGCCAAGATGCGGACGGCCCATCCTGAAACGCAGACGTATCGCCTCCTTGCGCCACGGCAAACGCAACTCCTTAAAAGGAACGGAGACACCAACGTCCAAAAGTGCCTCCGCTGCCTCCTTCTCAATATGGCTGTCCTTCATCGCTCTCGGTGTTTATCTATCCAGCCACATCATCAATGCTGTAAGGCTTGCTACCGTCGTCCGGAATCATCACCTCAACCTCAACCTTCACCTTCGACACACTGTCCAAGTTCAGGTCGCCGTCAATGTATGCCGAGATGAAAGCCTTCCGGATGTTTATCTCGTGCGACGAGTCCGTCTGTATCGTCAGTGGACTCGTTATCTGCACCAGGTCCGATGGAGCTTCCCAGCCTGTCGCTTTCTCCGCCGTCTTCTTCACCACACCGCCCATCAGAGCTGCCATGTTCTCGTAGTCCATCTGGATCAAGTCAAAGCTCGGGGCAATCGTGCCGTTCGACTTCGGAATCACAAGCACAGGACCGCCATGCTTCTGGGCAGCGTTGATCTTCGTCACCTCGCCCTTCGCACCGTTCAGCTTGAAGCTGTTTTCCTCGATGTAGCCAAGCTTTTTTTCGCCTACCTTAACGACCGCCAGGCCGTACATAAAATCGTTCATAAATCTTCATTGTTAAAATTGTTATTACCGTGCAGACTATTCCGCCTGCAATAAATACACACCAGTCCACCCACCACAGCCCTCGCTCTTTCGAACGTTCTTCAACCGCCGTTTGAGCACTGTTCTGAAGATGAGCGTTCTTCACGCTCAGGCGCTCGTTCTCCGCCTCATAATACGCACACAGACGCGCCAAACTGTCGCAGCCGCTCTCTATCACCAGGGTAGGAGGCTTGCCGCCCGTGTTCTGCTTCACACTCGCCTTCACGTGCGCACGGCCCGAGCTCGCAGCATAGCTCGCTCCTTCAGGCAGTCGCCACAGACCGGAGTCAAGCGCTATCTCCAGCAATGCCGTGTCCGCCTTCACCGGTGCCGTCCACCACGCCTTCATCACGCTCGTCGCGGCGCTTGCGCTGTCCTTTCGCACTGCGCTTGCCGACACTTTGTTTTCCGACCTCACCGTCTGTCTCGTCGAGCTGCAGCTCGCTGCTGACAGGACAAGCAGCCCTGTGAGGACATAGCTGAATAGCCTCAATGGCACGCGACAGACGGTTGACAGCACGTCGCGTGAGGTTGTTTTCAGCCACCAGTTTCTCAGTGATCTTTGTCGTCTCTTCATATTTCTTCTGCGTTTCAACAAGCAGCGTCGATACGTCTTCGTACATCACCTTGTAGGTGTCATGCACGCTCTTCGCCGTCTCGGCCTCCTTCACCTTGCGGTTCGCAACCCAAGCGATGGCGGCACCTATGCCGCCCGAGGGTATAGCCCACTGCAGGATTTGCATGATTACTGTGTCCGCCATCCTTGTTTTCTCTTTATTCGTTATTTACTCTGTTTTCACACTCTCCTTACTGCCTGATGCCGATGCTCTCCAACCATGCCTTCACGTCAAAACTCGGGCAGGCTTTAGTCACGCCTGGCAGGTCACGGTGACCCACAATCTTGATCTGTGGAAACCTTTCATGAAAGTTCCTCACGTAGTCAGTCATAGCCTTCAGCTGTGCCGCCGTGCGCGTGTCCTTGGCCGTCTTGCCATCCTTTGCCAGACCGCCGGCATACACCACATGGCGGCTCACTGAGTTATAGCCCGCAGCACCGTTCGTCACCTCCCAGGGGTCCACCTCCGCATCCTCGTTGTTCTTCACCAGGCGCTCCACTGTTCCGTCCAGATGGAACAAATCGGTGTAACCCACCTGCTTCCAGCCCCTGCCGCCCTTCTTCACCGGGTCAGTGTGCCAGTGGCGTATCTCTTTAGAGCTTACCTCACGGCCTTCTGGCGTGGCTGTGCAGTGCAGCACCAGATATTTCATCCTTGCCATAGCCTAGCCGATGGGGTCAGCATACTCTGCTAAACTGCGTTCCACAACGTCCTGGGCACGCTCCTGCTCAAATTCAAGCACCTCACCTGCCTCATGCAGCACACTCAAGTCCTCCTTGTCACGGAACTTCTGCACAACCTTAACACTCACCGTTTTCTTTTCGCTCATAATTCTTTCTGTTTTTTGTTTGTTGATAAATATGTTCTTATTCGGCGGCGACGCATCCACGTCGCACGCCATTCTCCTTCTTTAGCCAGCAGGAGTATAGGTAAACTTCTTCTTTGTGCGCCAGTCCATCACGATAAACTGCTCACCGAACGCAATGTTCGTGTCGGCCTTCATAAGCAACTTGAAGAAGTAAAGTTCAGAAGCGTTGCTCAGCTTGTCAATCTGAATCACGTTTTCATCGTCCTGAAGGTTCACAGCCGCAAAGAAGTTGCCGTCTGCATCCGGAGAACACAACGTCGCCACAATCACACCGTCAGGCCAAGCCGCAATAGTCTCAATCGTGATACCCTTGAAGCGCTTCGAGTTCACCTCTGTCTCGTTCGAGTTCTTGTGCTCACGCTCAGTAAGCTCCTTGTCGTACTCGTCGAAGTCATCCACGCTCATGATGATGCGCAGATTAGGGTTGCCGCGCATAGCCTTAGGGATTGCCTTGCGCACAGAGTACAAGCGGTCAATCATTGTGGTCGGACCTTCAGGGTTCACCACCACTACGTCCTGGTCCTTAGCAGCCTGAGTCAGCACGCCGTCCATCAGCTGGTCGTCGGTGCCGTCCTTCACATACTCACCGTCAACGTACAGCTGGCCAAGCTCAAACTGCACCTGCTTGCCCAAAGCCTCAAGCAAGGCGTTCTGGCCTTCTGGTGGCAACTGCGAGAATACAAGATTGCCCTTAGGCTGCCACTTGCGCCACACATGCTCAAACGTGCGGGGGTTAAACACCGTGAATGCCATGAAGTCATGAGGGTCAAGACTCTTCTCGCTGTAGTTGAAGTCGCCCTTCGCGTCACTCTTCTGAGGGTCTTCCTTGCGCTTCTGAAGCATCTTGTCTGCCTTCAGACGCGGCACGCTGATCTTCTTCTCTACGCCAGGAATCACCATTATCAGTCCCTTGTCCACAAACTCGTTGCCTGTGGTCGCAACGGTCAGGATGCGCTCAAGCACCTCACCGTTATAATTTGTGTTTTTTACTACTATTGCCATTCTTTATCCTTTTTTTAATGGTTTGTTTCTCTTTGTTCATTACTGGTACTGGCGGCGGGCACGAGCCTCACGAATCTCCTTCTGGCGCTTCTCCCAAGGTCCCTCGCCGCTGCCTGCCTCCACATGAAGGTCCTCCATCACCTTGCGCTTCGGAGCCAAGGCCTCAAGCACCTGCTTACCCTCCTCAAGATTACCCTTCAGGATATTCTCGAAGGTGCTGCGGTTAGAGGCGTTGATACGGCCGTCCGCCTCAGCTGCGTCAAGAAGTGTCTTGCGCTCTGCCTCGGCAGCCTCCTCTGCCTTGTTCTCAAAATCCTGAAGCTTAGCCTTCAGCTCCTTGTTCTCTGTCTCAAGGTTCGAAGCCTGACTCGCAATGTTTGCAAAGTGCTGGGCACGTGCCACAACCTCATCGTCTGTCTTGCAGTCCGCAAACTGCGTCTGCTTTCTAAGTTCTTCTAATGTCATGTTGTTCTCGTTTTTATTGGGCTCAAAGAGCCGGTTGTTAAATGTTTTGTAAATATCCTCTGGGCTGCTGCCTTCTGGGGCAGGGTCGGCGTCATAGATGCCGTCAATCAATCCCGTCGACAAGGCTTCATCAGCCGTAAGCCAGTGGTCTTCGCCGTCAAAGTAGCGGCTCTTCACCTCATCCTTGCTTATACCCATGCGCGCTGCATATATGTCGCTCAAGCTGTCCTCAAGGCTTTCAATCTCATCGATACACTTCGCCATCTCATGCTTGTTGCCGTAGCAGCCGCCACTCACGCTGTGAAGCATCAGTCTCGCATATTTGCTCATCTCCACCGGCTTGCCGCATAAGGCTATCACGCTTGCCATGCTTGCTGCGATACCGTCCACATACAAGTGAATGTCGCCATCGCTGTTCTTCAGCGTGTTGTAGATGGCTATGCCGCTGAACACGTCACCGCCGTTCGAGTTGATCCTTACCTCTATTCGGCCCCCTGCATCAGCACAAGCACGCAATTCTGAGGCTATCTGTCCGCTAGACACCTCATACCCAATGTCACCATACAGATACACTGTAGTGCAAGCACCGTTTTTCTTGATGTTCAAAAATCTCTTCATTTCCTCGTTCTCTTTTGGCAGGCCCATTGACGACCTGCGTTTCCGATGCAAAGTTAAGCCCTTTCAACCCCTTTTCCATACCCCCAATTTTATCATGGAAAGTTACAGCCGCATCATAACAGCACAACTTGCCATCATGCTTTTCACCCCCACGGATTCGCACCTTTTCAAGGTAACTTTGCATTGTTTTTTAATACTGATTTATATGGCAGATCTAACTAATAAGCAAAAAAAGGAATGGGCGCAGACGCTATATCTGCGCGAAAACCTCACTCAGCAGGAGATTGCCGACCGCGTCGGCGTATCACGAGTCACGGTCTCCAACTGGAGTAAAGCTGGCAAGTGGGAAGAACAGAAGGTCGGACTCACGCTCACACGGCGTGAGCAGGTGCAAAGCCTCTATCGTCAGGTAGCCGAAGTCAACAACGCGGTCCAGCTCAAACCCGAGGGGCAACGATATCCTGATGCTAAGCAGGCTGACACTATCGTAAAGCTCACATCAGCAATACGAAACATGGAGCAGGAGGTGGGCATTGCCGACCGCATCGCGGTACTCACCGATGTCGTCGAATGGCTACGGCCCGTCGACCTCGAAAAGGCCAAACAGCTCACAGCCCTTTTTGATTCATACATAAAGGACAAACTATAAATACATAAATATGAAGCAAAACGACAAAGTAGCACTACTCAACTGGGAGAAGTTCAAGCAGAACATTGCGCGCGCAACGCCAGTCGATCGCTCCATGTCCCATGCCGAAATGGAAAAGCACCGGGCATGGCTCGAAGCGAGACCCCTCGAATGGATAAAGTTCTTTTTCCCAAACTTCGCACAGTACGAGTTCGCACCATTCCAGCGCCGGGCTATAAGGCGCATAACCTCCAACCCTGAGTGGTTCGAGGTGCTCTCATGGAGCCGTGAGCTCGCAAAGTCCACATGCACCATGTTCTGTGTCATGTATCTCACCCTCACCGGGCAGAAACGCAACGTCATTCTCACGTCCAATTCTTTCGACAATGCCGTCCGGCTTCTCGACCCTTACCGGGCAAACCTCGAAGCCAACGGACGCATCATAGCATATTACGGACAGCAGCAGTCCGTCGGAGCATGGACAGAGGCAGAGTTCATCACACGCCAGGGAGTAGCCTTCCGTGCGCTCGGAGCAGGACAGTCACCACGTGGCTCCCGCAAGGATGCCGTACGTCCCGACGTCCTGCTCGTAGACGACTTCGACACCGACCAGGACACTCTCAACCCCGACATAATAACCAAGCGGTGGGACTGGTGGGAAAAAGCGCTCTATCCCACACGCTCTGTCTCCGAACCCACACTCGTCGTCTTCTGCGGAAACATCATCGCACGCGATTGTTGCGTCGTCAAGGCAGGAGAAATGGCCGACCATTGGGACATCGTCAACATCCGCGACAAGGACGGACAATCCACATGGCCTGAGAAGAACACAGAGGAACACATCGACCGCGTTCTCGCCAAAATATCAAAGAAGGCTGCACAGGGCGAGTATTTCAACAACCCCGTTTCCGAAGGAGAAATCTTCGAAACCATGTCTTTCGGAAAGGTGCCGCCACTCTCCAAGTTCAAGTTCCTCGTAGCATACGGCGACCCTGCCCCTGGCGAGGGGAAAGGCAAGAAGGGCAAGTCGTTCAAGACGGTTTCTCTTCTCGGAAAGCTCGCCGGAAAGCTCTATGTCATAAAGACTTTTCTCGCCCAGGCGCTCAATGCCGAGTTCATCGACTGGTATGTACAGTTGCTCAACTACGTTGGCACACGCGCACCCGTCTATTGCTACATGGAGAACAACAAGCTGCAAGATCCATTCTTCCAGCAGGTATTCAAGCCCCTCGTCGCTAAAGTCAGAAAAGAGCAGGGGGTGCAGCTCTACATTCGTGGCGACGAGCAGAAAAAGACAGACAAGGCCACACGTATCGAAGCTAACCTCGAACCGATGAACCGTGCAGGAAATCTCATACTCAATGAGCAGGAGCGAGACAATCCGCACATGCGCGAGCTTCTCGACCAGTTCACGCTCTTCACTCTCACACTGCGATATCCTGCCGACGGACCCGATGCCGTAGAAGGAGGCAACCGCATCATCGAAGACATCATAAAGAAAGCGGAACCGCCGGTCATACGCTCAAGGGCCGACATCCGCACACGCAATAAACGTAGATTATAAAAACTGATTATTATGAGCCAATTCGTACAACTTTCTGATTACGATGCCACTATACATCGCGAAATACTCGACGCCTTGACTCGCACCGACGAGTCGGTCATCGAGATTTGTGAAGACCGAGCCATTGCCGAAATGCGATGCTATCTTTCCAAGCGATACGACTGCGACCGAATCTTCTCAGCTACAGAAGACAAACGTCTGCAGCTCGTACTCATGATGGTCATCGACATTGCCGTCTACCACATCTTCTGCATACACAATCCGCAGAAGCTCTCGCAGCTGCGAAAAGACCGATACGAGCGTGCTGTAGAGTGGATGAAGGCGGTTGCTGCCGAGGATATATCAATCGAGGGCGCACCGCTGCTGCCAGAGGACGTAAGGGCAGCACATACGCCGTTCCGCATCAAGAGCAATCCTAAAAGAGCAAACCACTGGTAATCATTTCTTAATACAAGCAGATTATGAGCAAAAGAAAAAACAATAATACAACAAAGGGAAAAATCACAGTCGGAGGCAACATTCCGAAACCAGGACAGACACGTCCTAATGTAATCGTACTCACACAGCCAAAGCGGTTCGGCATCGATATTGCCGACTTCACCAATGCTGTACGCTCTGCTGAGAATGTCGATTTCTCGCGACGTTACCAACTATACGACCTTTACACCGACATACTCATGGACACCCATCTTTCATGCGTCATCGAGAAACGACGAAACGCCGTGCTCTGTTCCGATATCGAGTTCTGGAGAGACGGAAAGCCTGACGACTCTGTCAACGAGCAGATAAAGTCACCATGGTTCTCACGACTCGTCACCGACATCATCGATGCAAAGATGTGGGGCTTCTCCCTATGTCAGTTCTATCGCCAGGGCGAATGGGTCGATTACGACCTCATTCCAAGAAAGCACGCCGACCCCGTACGCCGACTCATACTGCGACATCAGACCGACATCACCGGCACATCATGGGACGAGTATCCTGACCTACTCTTCGTAGGGGATGCCGACGACCTCGGACTTCTCGCAAAGGCTGCGCCATGGGTCATATACAAGCGCAATACCACCGGCGACTGGTCACAGTTCTCCGAAGTATTCGGTATGCCCATTCAGGAGTACACATACGAGACTGACGATGAGGAGTCGCGTCAGCGAGCCATCGACGATGCAGCCAGCGCCGGGTCGCTTGCCGTCTTTGTACATGGAAAGGACACCACGCTCAATCTCGTCGAAGCGGGCAACAAGACGGGGTCGGCTGATGTCTACGAGAGGTTCTGCGAACGCTGCAACAACGAGATTTCAAAGCTCATACTCGGAAACACGCTCACCACCGAATCATCCGAAAACGGAACGCAGGCGCTCGGCACGGTACACAAAAAGGTCGAAGACAAAGTAGCGCAAGCCGACCGACGATACATCCTCGATGTTCTCAACTACGATATGAGCGACATCTTTCTACGTATGGGCATCAATACGACCGGAGGGGTCTTCTGCTTTCCTGAACAGAAGGATGTCGATCCGTCAACAAAGATGAACATACTCACGCAGCTGCGCACCAACTTTCAGCTGCCTGTCTCCGACGACTATCTCTATGAGGAGTTCGGTGTCGAAAAACCTGTCGACTACGACAAGCTGAAAGCCGAACAGCAACAAAAAAAGGAGGCGCTTGCCTCCATTGCCAAGCAGCAGTTCCCTGCCGATGATGATGACGAACCCGAAAACAGCGACGACAAAAACAACTCCCAACCGTCGCCAAAACAAAAAAGGTCATTCAAAAACTGGCTGCGCTCTTTTTTCGCAAAAGCCCCGCAACCGGGCGGGGCGGATTTAGAGTGGTAGTCAACAATCTCTACCAGGCCAAGGCCGATGATGTGGCTGCGTCCATGGAATTCTCAGACGACTTCATCGCGCAGATTCTCCACGACATCTACCGTCGGGGCAAGGCGCAGTCTCCCACCGACCTTTCGCCCGAACTGTTCCGTGCCATCCTGCGCAGTTTCAATCAGGCTACAGCCCAGGGCATGGCTGCAGCCGATGTGCCCGACCTGGATGACGACTTCCGTCAGGCGCTACGCCATTCCAACGAGGTCTTCTCTGCCTTCAAGGTCCACCGTATGCAATCTGATATGGCAAGACTTCTCACCGATTCAAACGGCGATTTAAAGCCGTTCAATCAGTGGGCAAACGATGTTCTGCCCATCGCCTCGCATCAGTGTGGGGCATGGCTGCGCACCGAATACGACACGGCGGTTATTCGGGCACACCAGGCAGCCGACTGGCAACAGTTCCTACGGGAGGCAGACGTACTGCCCAACCTCAAATGGATGCCATCCACATCGCCCAATCCGGGCGCCGACCATCAGCTCTTTTGGAACACGGTCCGACCCATCAACGACCCGTTCTGGAACGAACACCGACCGGGCGACCGATGGAACTGCAAATGCTCGCTTACATCCACCGACGAGCCATGTACAGCTACTCCCCCAAACGACGCGCTGAGCAATCCGCAGCCCGGACTCGATTCCAATCCAGGAACTGACGGGGCTGTGTTCGCACAGTCACATCCGTACTTCCCAAAATCCTGCAGCTCGTGTCCTTTCAACAAGGGCATGAAAAATAGATTGATGAAGGTCTTTCGGAATGAGGAGAAACATTGCTACAACTGTAGCAAGATAAATCGTGCCATACAGCAGCCTGGAGTCGCCACGGCAAAGGCGCTTGTCGATAATGTCGCAAAGGATATGATAGCCAGAAAAACGGCTTGTAGCTTCTATTCTTTCAGTGATCGTGAAGTCGCAAAAATCAAGCAGCAGGGGGTTGAGTTGGTGTCAAGGGACATTTTCCTTTCTGACCAAAGAATACTTCATGCCTTGCGAGATTTCAAGAAGAATAACGGAAAATCGGTAAGTCCTGACGAGTTGAAGTTCTTTGTCGAAAACATAGCATCATGCAGCATGTACTTCGACACGGAGAAGGCTAACATCATCTTTGCCACAAATCAGAACGGCAAGGTGCAAAAGTTCGTGGTCGAGCCAAACTATAAAATAAAAGCCAATGGTACAAAATTCACGGCAAACGCATTCATCACAGCAGGTGTAACACAACAATATAATTTGGATGAAGATAAATATATAAAAATAAGGTGATAATAACGGTAGGAATCGAACCTACGATATGCGCTCCGAAGACCGCTCGGCTACCTGCTGCCATCATCGTTATTATCACCTTTGCCGCAAAGATAACAATAATAATTTAATAAACAAACGTTATGAACAAAATTTTTTCTTTTTTCGCAGCGTCCAACCGATACAAGCACCTCATCGGCGGCATCATCGCAGCACTCATGTTTTACGTCTTATTCCCAATGGTATGGAACTAAAGGATTTCTCAAAACAACTAAAATCGCATAGCAAACAAATCGACCATCTTATGCGAAGGCGCCTCCCCGTCATTGCAGGACGCATGGCAAAGGACTTCTTTCAGAACAGTTTCCGCATCAGTGCCTTTGTCAATGGTGGGGTCCACCATTGGCAAACTACCGGGAGGCAGCTCGCAGGAAGCAAGACGGCAGCATCGCGCTATGGACCGCTACTTTCCTCACGCAACCATCTGTTCGCGTCCATAAAGTACACGCCGTCAGACTATCGCGTCAAGGTGGCAAACGACCTGCTATATGCACCCATACACAACTGGGGAGGAACGCTGCACCCCTCTGTCACACCTAAGATGCGACGCTTTGCATGGGCCATGTTCTATCGCGAGGCGGGCATCAAGCGAAACGCCTCCAAGAAAAGCAAAAAGAAGCGTACCGACGAGGCTGCTGCAAATCCACTTGCACAGAAGTGGCGTGCCCTCGCTCTCACAAAAAAGAAGAAACTCTCCGTACATATCCCGCAGCGACAGTTCCTCGGAGATAGCCGCGAGCTGCAGGACATGATACACGAACGCACAAAACAGGAAATTATCAAGATATTAAACTCACAAAAATAAAATCATTATGGAAGAATTGTTCAAACTCATTATCGAACTCATCACTAACAAAATGACCGGTCTCTCACTCGTTGACGAAGACTGTGGTCAGTTGGAGGCTGGCATTGAGGAAGAAGCCTACCCGGTCACCTTTCCGTGCGTCCTCATAGGCAATCTCGAAGCCGATTGGACCAATGTCGGCATGGGAGCACAGAAGGGGCAGGTGCAGTTCTCTGTACGTCTCGCCGTCGATTGCTATGACGACACGCACTACGGATCGGGAACCGAGTCAAAGGTGGCAGAGCGTTTGCAAATGGCAAACAGCCTCTACACCGCATTGCAGTGTTTCCGCCCATTCGGATATATGTCGCCGATGATACGCACCAAGTCGCGTTTCTATTCTATGCCCGGTGGCATAAAGGTCTATGAGTACATCTTTTCGTTCACCATCCACGACGAGTCTGCTCTTCTCTCACAGCGTCGGGAATAGCTCCAGCTGGCTCGCGGTAAGCCGAGGAACTTTCACCTTCGGCAGGGGCTTCACGTTTACCGTACCGCCCTCCCTGCATTTGCGTCTGATGATGCTCATGATGCGCTCTTCCGAAATAAAGAACTCACGTTCTGAAAGAAGCTTCAGGGCATCATCAAAACGTAGGCGCTGCACCTCCGTCCAGTAATAGTAACGGCGGTACAGAGCCTCGTCCCTCAGCTTTATCAGCTCTTTATTCCTTCCTTTTTTCATAGTCTGCAAAAATAAACTTTTTCCCTTAAACCGCAAGCAAAAAGCCACCTAAATCGCTCATATTTAGGTGGCTTTATTCATCTTGCGCCCTCCAAAGGCTCAGAAAGGCTCAAAAAGGCCCAGCACATCATCACAATCGACAGAAGCTCGGCTCTATGCGGCTCCACACACCGTTCTCCGGATTGCGCTTAGAGAAGTAGTAGTTCGTCGCCGTGGCCTGCACCACATTGGCTTCCTTGAACAGACGCATGATTTCTGCATACTCCTCGTCAAAGCGGTCTTCTAGCTCATAAAGCTTCGAGATGCTCTTGTAGTCCAGGTCGCCCGTCTTGTTGCGTTCCAGAAGCGTCATCGCCATCTGGTACATCGGGTCCTCCACACCCTTCTCGCTCGCCTCCATGTAGCGCTTCAGATAGTCCACAAGGCGCTCGGCTGCAAGGTCTGCACGCTCGTCAAAGCCCTTCACCTTGTTAAACTTCACCTCAAGTTTGAAGTCCCCGTCAGTGATCGTGTAGCTCTGCTGGCTCTCGTTCTTCACAGCGCCATACTCGCGCATGAGTTTCGTGAAAGCTGTCACCTCGTCGTCAAGCCATTTCTTGAAGCCCGAAACCTCACTCTCCAAGTTCTCCACTCTGCCCAGCACGTCATGCATAAACTGCCCACGCAGCGCCTCGTAGCTCTCGCGCTTCGCCATGCGGTCGTTCTTAGCCTCGGTCTGCAGCCGTGCTAACAGTTCGGCACGCTGCTCCTTTGTCATACCCTTCAAGGGGTCCACTGTCTCGTTCTTTGTTTCCATTGTCTTTTCTTTTTATGGGTTCATTACTCGTTTTCTTTCTTCTTGCGGTTCATGGCACGCAGTTTCGTGTTCAGGTCTGACAGTTCCACGCTGTCCAGGAAGCGGAAAGCCTTGCCCGCTATCCGTTTGTCCTCGCAGAAGCGGTCCACGGCTTTCCAGTCTGCCGTGTTCACACCCCACAGCTGCATCTGGTGCAGCACGCCGCTACGCGCCTTGCGCTTCGCCTTCAGCAGAGCGGCACGACGTTCGTCGTAGCCCGCCACACGTTCCATTTCCTTGCACATAAGCTCATACTCCGTCTGGGTCATCTGCCGTAGGTGCTCGGTTCTCTCGTTGGTAAACTGCCGCACCAAGGTCTCCTTGTCTGCGCCGGGAAGCAGCTTCAGCAGCTTGTAGAACTTCCCGTAGTTATCGACGTGGTTCATGCTCCGCCTCCTTTTCTTTCCATTTCAGCCACGCCTCTCTCGCCACGGCAAGTGCCGTAGGAACCTCCCATGTCAAGCCGTCAGCAGGAAGCAACGGCACATTGTTAAAACAAATGTACACCTCACCGCTGAACTCGCGTGCCTGAACTATCGTTTCGCTCTCTCTAACCAAAGCTGCAGCTTTCTTCGCAGCCTTTTTCTCGTTGCGGACCTTGCGCTCTGCGTTCAGCCACGCTTTCAACTCGTCTAAAACTTTCATTGTGTCAATATTTATGGGTTCTTTGTTTGTCATTTTCTCGTTTGTTGGGTTTCCACTTGATGGTCACTTCGGCATCCATCTTGCCGCTGCCCTCACATACGGGGCAAATCTTCCATTCGCTGTCGTTCGGGCTATTCCGGTCGCCTAAAAAACCGCCCTGACCATGACAGTATTCGCAAGTATATCCTCGGCTCTCGATCCGTTCTTCCTTGCTGCCGTAAACTGGTGGCGTCAGCCATATCATTCGATGCTTACTGCTCATTGTTTCTCGCGTTTATATGTTACTTTCTCATAAGTGTGCCACTGGATGATCCGTGCCGCAAACATCAGGTCGGTAGTTTCCAGCACCACACACCCTTTGTTCTTCTGGCTGCGGTGTACCGTTAGGTCACATTGCCAGTTACCCTCCAACCATTCGTCCATCACGCTCTCCGCCTGGATCTTCTTCAGCAGGATGTATATCGTGTCACCCTGCCGGTAGTCGTTCATGTCCTTGCTCATTGCTTCTTGTCGTTATTGGTCCAGTATTCTTCGGCTCGCTCCGCCCAGATGGTGTAGTAGCCCTTATCCCCGAAATATCGCCCCTTCGATATGGCTCTATATCCCTCCACCCATATCTTCAGCGAGGCATCAAACATCACGCTCACTGCTGTACGCCCCTTCGGGCGTGTGCCCTCGGCTTGGCTGATGATGACGAGCAGCTTGTTCGGATGCCGGGCTTTGAAAGCCAGATAGTCCTCAAAGCTCATGCCAGTATACTGGTAGGAGTCTATCACCACCGTGTTGGGGCTTTTCCTTTTCGACAGCCGCTTGTCAAGGTCCTCCATGCTCTCGGCATCCAACAGCACCATTCGGCGTGCCACGTCCTGCATCCCGGCTCGTATAAAGGCATTCTTCATCGTCAGGCTCGAACCTTCCTCCAGACTGTCATAAGCCACTCTCCCGAATCGGCATAGTTCCTTGCACAGCTTCAGCACGAAACTCGTCTTGCCGCTTCCGCTTCGACCCCACACGAACCACACTCCGTTCCGCTCAGGCTCGCCGAAAGCCTCGCGCCACTCGTCACTCAGCTTGTAGGTCTGCTTCTTCATCGAAAGCAGCTCGCTCACGCTTATCGCTCTTTTCATATCGTTTGAATGTTATTTGAACACCGTTCAAGCGTCCATCTGCTTCACTCTGTGTACACCTTTCTTCACCCTCCGCAGGTCGAAGTCATACTGCTCAGCGTCCTTCACCACCTCAGCTATCTTCTTGCGGTCGGTCAGTCCGTTCGCCACGCAGATCGCATAAACGTCGTTCGGACTTGTCTGCTCCAGCTCGAAGAACTTGCGTCCTATCCTGGAGTGTATCTCGTTATAGCCTTTCTTGTCATAACGCAGTCCCATCTTCATCCTGCGCTTGATATAAGAGGTCGAGAAAAACACGATGCCGCATTTGTCCTCAAGCCTGTTATACAGGTCTATGAAGTAGTGGAACACCCTTTCCGTCAGCTTGTCAGCTTCATCGAACAGCAGCACCGGGTTCTCCGTCTGTATCAGCGCACCGATGATTGCGTCAAGCATGTCTCTTATCGTCATGCCGTCAGTCCTCAGACCTATCTTCTTCGCAATGTCGCGGATAAAGTCGCTCCGCTTCATGTCTTCCGAGCACAGAATGTAGTAGGCGCCGCTGTGCTCACGCTCGTAAAGCCGCGCCGCCGTGGTCTTGCCGCATCCGGCTTCGCCCACCACCCAGGTCACGTTCTTCCATTCCTGGGCATCAGTCATCGCATAGGCCATCTCCTTTGCTGCCGTGGTCTCCACCATCTGCCAGGCACCAGGGGTGGCGGTTCCCACCTGCGAGGCTATCTTTCGCCACATGTCGTCGCTGATGTTCTCCCACTTGCCGCTCAGCACCGAGCTTACCGTGCCCGCACTCGTACCGTCCAGACTGGCTGCTGCCTTGTTTTGGCTCGGATATTTCATCACATAGAGGCGCAGGGCCTCGCGTATCTGTTCTTTCTGTTTCTCGTTCATATCGTTTGTTTTTATTGATTCTACAGTTTTGATGCAATCTTCTTCTCCATCGGAAGCGGTATTCTCGGCGTGTCGCCATCATCACCGCCCTCCATCACGTCCAGCCAGTCATCAAGGCTCAGCGATTTCGTGTGTCTTCCCAACTGATACTGCTCAGGCGGCTGCGAGTAACGCTCCATGCGGTGGTCTATCTGCCGCTGCACGGCTGCCGTCGTGCCCTTCAGCTTCGGACTGTGCAGACCCTGCTGCTCGGCGTCCGTGCCATGCTCGGCAGCGATTGTTCTGCCCTTCACAGTTCGCTCTATGCGGTCCTGAAGGTTGGCTTCCTGCTCTTGGCGGATAAACTTCGCATCGTCCGTCTCCTGCTGGTCTTGCAGCGCTCGGTGTATCACCACGTATGGTTCTGCCGTCCGCTCAAAACGCAGCGAGCCGTCTGCCCCCTTCGTGTATAGCCTTATGCTCGCAAAGTCGTATGGGTCATAAGCCACAATGAACCTCTCGTAGGTGTGCTTCCGTCGCCACTCGTGATCTGGAACACCAGGTGTACAGAACACCTCATACTGCCGCTTCTCGCCTTTGATTGTCACCTGCAGACCCTGGTCCGTGAACGTCGCCATGCGTTTCGTAAATACCCAGAACATGTCCACCATGTCGTGCAGCGTCACTTCCTGGGTCTCCTCGTTCACGCTCTTCTCATACATGTCTATCCTACGCTCGCCGGTGGCAGGGTGCACACCCTCGTTCCATTCCTTACGGGCTGCGGCATAGGCATCTTTCAGCTCCTCCAGAGTGTACAGACTGTCCTTGTTGGCTTCGATAAACTCAACGTTCGGGCGGCTCGACGCCTTCTTCGCCGTCACGTTCTGACCCGTGAAGCGCCAGTCCTTGTGCAGCACCTGAGCCTGAAACCGTCCGAACACGCTCTCTATCGTCTTCGACTCGCCGTTGTAGGGCTGTGTCGGTCTGTGTACGCGGCAGATCTTCCCGATAAAGCCGTCCGAGTCCAGCTTCTTGTGGCCGCCCTGGTTGTCATAAACAATCTCATAAGGCTTGTGTCCGCTCTTCTGGATTGCCATGCGGTAGGCGTGGTATTGGGCCTCATAGTCCTCTGTGTCGCTGATGCAGTAGCCCAGAAGCACCTCGCTCATTGCGTCGATCACTTCATACACCTGGGTCGTCCGCACCTTGCCCTGCTCGTCCCTATAGTAAAGGTTCAGCTTCGTGCCATCACCATACCATAGCGTGTCCCTGCGTGTCGGAAGTGCCGTCTTGTGCTTTCTGCCGTAACGCTGACGGGCAGCCTGCTCGCCATATACGGCGTCATACCATAAAGGCTCAACCGACGGGCTGGAAAGCCATTTCTTCATACCGCTTAGGCTTCTTATCGGCTTCCAGCCTCTTTCCTCGGCTATCTCGTTTGCCTTCTCAAACAGCTGCGCGTCGGTGTACACCGGCACCTTGCTGCGCTTCAAAGCCACAATCAGTTTCAGAAAGTCACCGGTTATCTTCAGTGCCGATGAGTTGCCCAGCTTGCCGCTCACCACGCTCTGGTAGCCATCGGACTTCCAAGCCTTCAGTCGCGTCTTCAGTCGCGCCAATGTGCCCGGGAGCGTGTGGCCGTAGCTCTCGCGCATACGTTCCGAACTGTCAAGTATCAAGTCCCACGCACCCGACATCGGAGCGTTCAAGCTGCTGCGGATGGCCTGGCGTCTCGCAGCCATCTTCTCCAGCTCGCCAAGCACCGAGGCGTTGATGGTATATTCCTCTATCATCTTCTCCGTCAGGTGACGCTCCTGCCCGTCCTTGTCCATATAGGTGTAGGCTTCGTAATAATCACGCGCCTTCGCATCTATCTTTATGCTTGCCTTCGTCATAGCCTCTCGCATCTTTTCTTCTGGGTCGCCGTATGTCGCCACAAACCGCCGTCTGTACTTCTCCGGAATACTGCTCCACACATACAGTGCCTGAGTCCCCTCGCCGCCGCCACGCCTCGCACAAGCAATGTTGCTCCTGCATACGTTCTGACGCAAGGTGCTCGCCTTCATCACCGGCTCAACACCACCGGTCAGCTCGGCAAACGTCACGCACAATATCTTGTTGTAGTACTCCATTTCCTTTTGTCTTTGTTTTCCTTCTTGCGGTTCTCTCCTTACATAGTGGCGCAGCACATGGCTTCCACCTTCTCCTGCACGGTCTTGATGTCTGTCAGCAGGGCGTGCTCGATGCGTTCCACCACGTCGCCTTTCTCGTCCTTCAACTCCAGTACGCCCGTGTTCTTGTCGCCTTCCCACATCCAGCCGTTCTCGAAGTGCTGGCGCATCATGTTGTCTGCGTCATGCACCACCTCGCTCGCAGGAGCCGTCACCAACTCAAAACCGCCACGCTGAACAGCAAGGCAGCGTATCTTCTTTGCCAGGTCGCTCTGACCCTTCACCGGGTGAAAGTTCAATGCGTAGCTCACCATCTCCTTCGTCACACCGAAGGCCTTTGCCAAAAACTCCCGCTGGGAGCGGGTTACTGTTATCACTCTTTTCATTGTCCTCTGTTTTTAGTTCGTTATTACTTTTGTTCGTGGAGTGTAGGGGAGTCGAACCCCACATGGCTATCCAGCGCATGGCAAACCTGCCACTCCTGCGGTCTTTCCCGCCGTCATCCGAGGCCGCCCCTGCCGACTATCCAGTGCGGCGACTGACTATCCAGTGCAGCCTTTGGGACTTCCGTGTTATCCTTCAATCTTCTTACCCTCGGCTATTACCGTCTGAACTGCACTGAAGAACTGTATCATCTTCTGTTTCGCCTTCAGCTCCAGTCCGTATGCCATGTTGCTCATCTTGCCTGTGCTCTGACGCTCTAAATCACCATACACCAGGTCGTCTGTCAAGTGTTCTATATTGTGGCGCAAAGACTCCTCAAGTGCCGCAAGACCAAGTCCCTTGGCCGTCTCATACACAGGCTCCAGTATCGTCTTTGCGGCCATTGCTTCATACAGATCGTCGGCGTGCCAGCGGAAAAACTCTGCATAGTCATTCACCATGTCCTCTTTCCAACTTTCAATGTCACCCGTCAGGTGGTTCAACTTCTTGCGCATTCTGCTCATCGCCGCATTCAATGCAAATTCCTTATCGTTCATATTCTTTAATTGCTAAAATTTGTAATTCTCGGCCTTTTTCACTATCTTTGACCGCGCGTTTAATCTTAAACACGCTGCAAAGATATAGATAATTTTCTACACAGCAAACTTTTTGTGCTAAAATTTTTCTACAATGGGGAATATTTCCGACAGAATAGCCCTAATAATAAAAGAAGAGGGCATCAGTATAAGGGCATTTGAACAGCATATAGGCTGCTCTAATGGAGTAATTTCCAAGTGTATAAACAAGGGAACAGATATATCGAGCCTATGGGTGTCGAAAATTATCGAAACTTTTCCCAAAATTGACCCTAAATGGCTCCTAACTGGTGAGGGCACTATGCTCTCGCCATCTAGTGCTGCCAGTAATTCTATAACATCTAGTAAGTCTAGTCCATCTATACCTACAGTCTGCCATGCTCCACACGGCAGCAGTGAGGGCATACCACTCATACCGCTCGATGCAGTCGCCGGTTTTCCTGCCGAAAGTGACGGTGGGGTACGTCTGGAGGACTGCGAGCGCTATGTCATACCGGAGTTCGAGAACAAGGGGGCAAACTTCCTTATCCGGGTGTCTGGCGACTCCATGGTGCCGCTATATTATAGTGGCGACCTCCTCGCTTGTCGCAAAATCACAGACATCCGCTTCTTCCAATGGGGTACCGTCTATGTCCTCGAAACGAGCCAGGGGGTACTCGTCAAACGCGTGCAGGAAAGCGTAGATCATGCCGACAGCATTCTATGCGTGTCGGAAAACAGCAGTGTTCATCACCCTTTTCTCCTCCCACGCGATGACATACGCAGCCTGAGCATCATCGTCGGACTCGTCCGCCTCGTCTGATACTCACGTCACACGCATCACGCACACGCTCCACACCGCAAACCGTGTCGCGCACGCACATACATAGGTATAATAGGGTAGCAAAGCAGCCAAAACCCAGATAAACAGGGCGTTCCCGACATTCCACAAAGGTTTATAACATGTCAAAACGTGGGATTATCCCCACCCCCTAAACGCCCGAAAATGACATCAATCACAATTTATTCGGAGTTATATAGGGGGTCAATCACTTGTTTTCAATGTTAAAACTGTCACTCCAAATGTCACACCAAGTAGAACATTTCGTTTTTCCTTGTCACACCAAACGTCACCCCAAGTGTCACCCCAAACCCGAAAAACGCCATTTTTCGCCCCTCTCAGGAGCAGTCAGAACGCAAAAACGGCTTGACCACTGTTCAAATCAGTGTTCAAGCCGTTCAAATGCCGTTATATCAACGTTTTAGCCGTTTAAGCCATCCTTATTCCTTCTCTTTGTCCGCTCTGGGTCCTCTTGTCAGC
>ERZ1034713.179-NODE-179-length-40688-cov-79.249649_pt1 | contig 40688 bp, 23 predicted proteins | sample MGYA00520692_ERZ1034713 | MGnify/ENA primary metagenome ERZ1034713 (study PRJEB33766, sample SAMN09781717) | gut metagenome | biome: gut microbiome | host: Homo sapiens | place: Madagascar | study: EMG produced TPA metagenomics assembly of the PRJNA485056 data... | reverse complement strand
TCGTGAAATATAAATATTTAAAACAAGCCTTACTTTTTAAAGTGGGCTCATATATCAATATCGTATAGAACGTATGAAAGCTGTAAAGCCAAAGAAAAATCTAGGTCAGCACTTCCTTACTGACCTCAACATAGCCAAGCGCATCGCCGACACGGTGGATGCCTGCCCTGATATACCTGTTCTTGAAATTGGACCGGGTATGGGCGTTCTTACCCAATATCTCGTAGAAAAGCCTCGCCCGGTAAAGGCGGTGGAAATCGATTCTGAGTCGGTAGCATATCTCCACGAGAATTTCCCGACACTGAAGGATAACATTATCGGAGAGGATTTCCTGAGGATGGATCTCAACCAGATATTCGATGGAAAGCAGTTCGTGCTCACGGGCAACTATCCATACGATATCTCTTCGCAGATCTTCTTCAAGATGCTCGATTACAAGGATCTCATTCCTTGCTGCACGGGTATGATTCAGCGAGAGGTGGCTTTGCGCATGGCTTCCGAGCCGGGCAACAAGGCGTATGGTATCCTCAGCGTACTCATCCAGGCATGGTATGATGTGGAGTATCTCTTCACCGTAGATGAGGGCGTGTTCAATCCACCGCCAAAGGTGAAGAGTGCCGTCATCCGCATGACCCGTAACGAGGTGACCGATCTGGGATGTGATGAGAAACTCTTCAAGCGACTGGTGAAGACCGTGTTCAACCAGCGCCGCAAGATGCTCCGAGTAAGCCTCAAGCAGATGTTCCCGGGTGTAACCCCACGTGAGGATTTCTACACCACCGACATTATGACCAAGCGCCCTGAGCAGCTCAGCATCCAGCAGTTTGTGGAACTCACCAACTATGTGGGCGAAGAACTGAAACGATTGGAATTAATAAAATAATAAACAAAAAAATATATACAGACTATGATCGACGTAAAAGAAACTTTGAATTCTGCAGCAGAGCGTATGGAGATGGCTGCAATGTATCTCGCAGAAGAGCTCTCTCATATTCGTGCTGGTCGCGCCAACGTGGCTATCCTCGACGGCGTGCGTGTTAACAGCTATGGCAGCATGGTTCCATTGAACCAGGTGGCTACCGTAACCACTCCAGATGCCCGCACCATCGCCATCCGCCCTTGGGACAAGAAGGCTATCAAGGATATCGAGAAGGCTATCATGGACAGTGGCGTGGGTATAACACCAGAGAACAACGGTGAAATCGTACGCCTCGGAATCCCTCAGCCTACTGGTGAGCGCCGTAAGGAGCTGGTTAAGCAGTGCAACAAGATTGCGGAGCGTGCCAAGATTGAGGTTCGCAACGTGCGTCAGGAAATCAAGGAGAAGCTGAAGAAGGCTATCAAGGATGGTCTTTCTGAGGACTTGGAGAAGGATGCAGAGAATGATTTGCAGAAGCTTCACGACAAGTACATCAAGCAGCTCGAAGGTTTGATGGACGAGAAGGAAAAGGAAATCATGACTGTCTAGAAAGACGTCATGTTTATCAGACTTACATTATTAATATGTGATAATGAGAGGACTCGTTATTAAGAATACAGGCAGCTGGTACACCGTCAAGACTGACGATGGCCAGCTGATTGAAAGCAAAATCAAGGGCAATTTCCGATTGAAGGGCATCCGCAGCACCAATCCTGTGGCTGTGGGCGACTATGTGCAGCTCATCACCAACCAGGAGGGCACGGCGTTCATCTCTTCCATCGAAGACCGCCAGAACTATATCATCCGTAAATCACCCAACCTCAGCAAGCAGAGTCACATCCTTGCGGCTAATCTCGATCAGGCGCTGCTTGTGGTTACCGTGAATTACCCTGAGACTTCCACCACCTTCATCGACCGATTCCTGGCTGGAGCCGAGGCATACAGAGTGCCCGTCATCATCGTGTTCAACAAGTGCGACCTTCTAACCGAAGAAGAGCTGCGCTACGAGAAAATGATGCGCACCCTCTATGAGACCATTGGTTACCAGTGTGTAGAGATTTCGGCTGCTACCGGTGAGGGCGTAGATGAGTTGCGTCCGCTCATCCGAGACAAGAAGTCGCTGCTCAGCGGCAACAGTGGCGTAGGCAAGTCAACCCTCATCAACCAGCTCATTCCGGATGCCGGACAGCGCACCGCCGAAATCAGCGAGGCGCATAACAGCGGTATGCATACTACCACCTTCAGCGAGATGCTGGAACTGCCGGAAGGGGGCTATCTCATTGATACTCCGGGCATCAAGGGCTTCGGTACCTTTGATATCGAGAAGGAGGAACTCACCAGCTATTTCAAGGAAATTTTCAAGTTTTCGCAGAACTGCAAGTTCTCCGACTGTACCCACACCCACGAACCGGGCTGTGCCGTCATCAAGGCTGTGGAGGAGCATTATATTGCTGCCAGCCGCTATCAGAGCTATCTCTCTATGCTCGAAGATAAGGACGAGAATAAGTATCGTGAGGCATTCTAGAAACCATGGTTTCCGGAGTGGATATAAAATAAGAATTATGGCAAAACAGGAACTGAAGGATTTTAAACAGCGCGTAGAGGAAGGCGAATTTGCACAGAGCGCAGAGATTTCTGCCAGTTATCTCGACGAAGACATCCTGATCATAGACAATGTCAAGGTGTTGCAGAATCCAGACCCCGTGAGATTGCAGATGAACATGATTGCATCCTGCTTGCGTGGCAGTCTGAAAGTAGAGTATAATGGCAATATCCTCTTGGTAGAGAAGGGCGATATCTTTATCTGTCCTCCCAACTCTACACTCGACATCGTGGAAGTGTCGGGCGATTTTGCGTGCACGGCGATGTGTGTGAGCAATCACGGCATGCTGAATATCCTTCGTTCTCATATTTCGGTATGGAATCGGGCGATGTATGTGAGCAAGGTGTCTGTGCTGAAGATGAACGAGGTGGATATGGTATTCTATGCCAAGTTCACCGATCTGGTGCGTCTGTGCCTGGATCCGTCGTTCTGCGAGCGCACTTCGTGGAAGCCTTATCGCCGAGAGATTGTGGAGACGCTCTTGAAGAGTGCGCTTTTGGCGGTGAGCAACATGCTGCTGGAGGATATGCCGAAGGAGGAGCTGAATTCCAGTTCTAGCGAACTTTTCGATCAGTTCCTGGAGTTGTTGCAGCAGGCGGAGGTGAAGCATCAGCCGGTGGAGAATTTCGCCCGCAAGCTCTGCATCACTCCGAAGTATCTCTCCATCATCTGCAAGCGCCATTCGGGCAAGACGGCGATAGAGTGGATTACGGAATATACGCTTGCCGACATCACTTATCTCCTCCGTTCCACTTCGAAGACCATCAAGGAGATTTCGGGCATTCTCGGTTTCTCCAACACATCTTTCTTTGGCAAGTATGTGAGGGAGCATCTCCACATGTCGCCATTGAAATACCGCGAAAGTTTGAGGAAGAAATAGCGTTTTGCTATGTCATCTCAAAAAAATGGCAACCGGAAATAATTCGGTTGCCATTTTTCTTTCTTACTTCTCAGGGAAGATTTCTGCCAGCTTCTTTGCCATGCGCTCAGCGAGTACGGTGGTATAAACTACCTTGCCCTCCGGGTTGATAAGATACATGGTAGGGAGCCATGAAATCTTATAATCCTTGGAAATCTGGGTTTCCTTCCACTTCTTGAACTCGCTGTACTGCTCCCATTCCACACCGTTTGCCTGGGTGTAGTTGTCGAGCTTCTGCTTGTCGGTATCCATAGATACACCGATGAACTTGGCACGGGTGCCGTACTTCTGGAACATCTCCTTGACGGTAGGCATCTCTCTGCGGCAATCAGGACACCAGGTAGCCCAGAAATCCAATACCGTCCATGTTCCCTTCTTGAGGGCAGGGAAGGCTGGGGCCTCGGTTCCTACAGCCAGGAGATTCTTGGCATAGAGTACATCCACATCCTGTGGGTTCTGGGCTGTTGTTGCGCTGCCCTGAGCGTTGGCTCCGATGACAGATGCTGCCATGAGGAGCAAAGAGAATATTGCTTTTTTCATTTTTCTTTGTATTTTAAAATTCCAAATGCAAAGATACGGATAATTTTTGGAATTCGCTATCGGATGAAAGAAAAAATGCCGGGCGCATCTTCAAAAAGATGGCTCGGCATTGTTTCTTAGGGTGGAGCTGGAGGGAATCGAACCCTCGTCTGCACAAGAAAACCATATGCTTTCTACATGCTTATTCCTGCCTTCAATTTTCGAGGTATGGCAAGATCTGGAGCACCAACAATACCGATTAAGCACGTTTTCTGCTAAAAAAGTGTAAAAAAGCAACAAGAGAGTAACAAGGTTATCGATTTTTCTTTAAATTTGTGGTGCAGTAAGATGTTTATCTTTTATTAAAACAAAAACCTTAGTGCTTATGGGAAGATATTATATTAAAATACTGCTTGGATCATCTTTGCTTCTTGTTTCCAAGCTCTCATTGGCTCAAACCGCCAACTATATCAAGACATCAACCTACCTTGATGCCTCAGGTATTTCTCGTGCCATAAGTGCGGATTATTGCAATGGAATTGGAAAGAAGATAGCTTCTGTTTCAAGTACGCCGGAAGGGAACTATGCACATGCGCAAGCTGTCTATGATAACGAGGAAAGGTTATATGAAGAATGGCAACCAGTCGGAGTATCTACCGATGGTTACCAATCCACAAGTACAGTCTCTGCATCCGCCAAGTCATACTATTCCGACCCATCGCCTTACACTCGCTATGAGTATGATGCGCTAGGTAGAGTGATAGGACAGACTGGTCCTGGTGACACTTGGTATAAGATGGGTAAGAAAATTAAAAAGTCTTATGTTTCAAATTCCGCTAACTCTGTGATTTGCTATGAGGCTCCCACCGAGAGCAACAGTCTAGTGGAAAATGGTTGCTATAAGTCTGCCAGCCTCTTCTGCGAGGAAACAAAAGATGAGGATGGACATACCTTGCAAGTGTTCACAGACTTGCAAGGTCGGAAGGTCTTGGAGCGCAGAGAAGGCAATAACGACACATATTATGTATATAATGATTATGGTGAACTGAGGTTTGTTCTTCCCCCAGGTTATCAGGATGGTGGGATGGTGGATAGCGATGCCTATGAGTATCGCTACGACGATCGTGGCAGAATGTTTTATAAGAAAGTGCCAGGCTGTGATTATGTGAGCTATGCGTATGACAAGGGCGACCGCCTCGCCAAGATTCAGGACGGTGTATTGCGTTCCAAGGGGCTATGGCGATTCATGCTCTATGATGATGTCTCCCGTCTTTGTCTTCAGGGTACCTGCACATCCTTCGACCTAGGCAATCGCTCGGCAACGGTAAGCTTCTCGACTTCTCTAAGTGGCTTGTGTAATACAGGATATACGTTATTGGAATCAAGCGCATTGAGCAATGCAACCTTGGAAGTTGTTTATTATTATGACACCTACGACTTTCTGTCCTCTCCCCTGTTGAAGGGTTGCAACAATATCAGCCAACTTTCCAAGAGTGGGTCTGTCTCTGCCATAGGTTTGCTGACCGGCAGTGTGTCAAAGGCAACCGATGGTGGCAATCTTTATGAGGTGTTGTATTATGACAAGTTTGGTCAGGTGGTGGATTCTCGCCGCTCCTATCCGGGTGGTCACTTCCTTGCTACCACGACGAACTATACTTTCACGAAAAAGCCCAGTACTATTACGAGTAGTGTCCAATATAAAGGAACGACTAACAGCAGCACTTTGAGCTATGTGTACGACAAACATGCAGACCAACTTCAGAGTGTGACGCTTTCTAGCGGAGGCAAGAGCCAAACTGTCGCACAATATGGCTATGATACTGTAGGTAGGAATACGAGCAAGTCAAGACCTTCCTTCGTAGGCACAGAGAGTTATGCCTATAATGCTCGTAACTGGCTTACGGAAATATCCTCTCACCTTTTCACCGAGAAGCTATATTATGTGGATGGTGCGGCAACTCCATGCTATAATGGTAATATAGCTCGCCAGCAATGGAAGACAGGCAATGAAACCATGCTTCGTGGGTATGACTTTAAGTACGATGTCTTGAACCGTCTAATTTCTGCTACTTATGGCGAAGGAGCTTCCTTGTCGGACAACAAGAATCTCTATAATGAGAGCATAGGAAAGTACAATGCCAATGGATCAATCCTGTCCTTGCATCGCAATGGCAAGATGAATAGTGGCAGCTTCGGCCTAATAGACAATCTGAGCTATATCTTGGATGGCAATCGCCCGATAAAAATTTCGGATTCGTCAACTGCCTTGGCTTATAGTGGCAGTTTTGATTTCAAGGACAATGCAAACCAAAGCGTAGAATATACCTATGATGCAAATGGTTCTATGACCAAGGATGCGAACAAGGGCTTGTCCATCACTTACGACAATAACAACATGCCGAAGTTAATGGACTTCGGGAAAGGAAAAACTATCAGTTACAACTTCTCTGCCTTGGGAGAGAAGCTGCAAGTGAAGCATGTGCTTTCCGGAACGACAAGTACGACGGATTACATCGGTTCCTATATCTTTAAGAACGGAAGTTTGGACAAACTTCTGTTTGATGGTGGCTATTGTACCTTTAGTGGAAGTGCACCGATGTTCCATTATTATAGCCTCGACCACTTAGGCAATGTGCGAGTTGTGACCAATGAGAGTGGAGCATTAGAGCAAGCCATTCATTACTATCCTTTTGGTAGCATTTTTGGTGACGTTGACAAAGGTGAAGACTTACAGCCATATAAATATAACGGCAAGGAACTAGACCGTATGCACGGATTGGATTGGTATGACTATGGTGCAAGAATGTATGATGCTGCCATAGGGTATTGGAATGGAGTGGATGGAATGAGCGACAAAAACGTTTCAATTGGTCAATACACTTATTGTCATGACAATCCAATCAACAAATTCGACTTAGATGGTAATGATGACTATTTCTCTAAGTATGGTACATTTCTTTATTCTAAAGGTGATGGTGCCAATATGTATATCCAGCAAGGAAACTCTTTTGCCTTGTTCCAGAGATTTAACCTACATAGCAGAACAAATCTAAAAGTGGCTGCGAGGATAGTAGGACATTATGCTAGAATTGCTGGTATAAAGTATAGCCAAAATGGTGGTGTTGGAAATGTGGGAATTAGTACTTTGCATTCTACAAATGGAGGAGGTAGAACTATAGCATTAACTAAAAGTCAAAATGTTTTCCTAAAACGAATTAATGGAAAACTTGATTCAGAATTGTATAACATTAATAATATGATTAGTACTCTTAAGCATGAAAACAGACATAAGATTTTGGAAAGTCAAGGAGAACAGAACGATTATGACCATGTGCAAATTATACTAATGCAAATATCTGATGAAGATTTTCTAAAGACAACAGAAAGATATCAAGAAGGAGTTTTTGGAACATTGGCAAATTTAATGAATCTTGCACAGTATAATCGTTCGGCATCTACTAATACGCTAATTCAATGTATGATTCAAGCTAATAAAATCATCGTGCCTTTAGGTGGTAAAATCATTAGACATAATAAAAAATTCGAATATGAAAACAGAAAATAATTTGAAATGTCTTTTAGTAACAATTGTATTGTTAGGTGCCATTGTAACTTCTTGTGTAAATATACCATTTAAGTATGTATTTACAGGAGGGCGTTATCGATATTGGCATTTTGTTGAAGGTAAAATCTTGGATACAGCTGATTATTTCCGTAGACTTAGAGAAGATTCTTTGGAATGGCTTATCGATACAGCGATAAATAGCAGAAATTCTCGAAGAAGTTTAGAATGCTATTATGTGGATAAGTATGGCAATTTTATCATTTTTTATGATAGAGGGGATAAATTTGAAGAATATGACGGTGGAGATTATATGTATAATGATACTTGGAAGCAGTTGAATGACACAACGATAAGAATAGGTTCCGTTCAATATGTTATAAAAAGTTGCACCTTCAATAGAATTTTATTGAAACATATATGGGAAGATGGTGCCGTACTGTGTGTTGATACATTCAAAGCACTAAAAATAGTAGATGTTCCCCCAAAAAATAGGGGCTATAGAAAGGCTGGAGACTCATTTAAGAAACCGAGTTGTAAACGCAAACACACAATTATTTAATCTTCAAAGGTTTCAATGCGATACTCTGTTTGCTTATGATAGTATAATGCCTAATATCCGATTGTGTAATATATTTTTTCATCAAATTATAAATTGAAATGATAAATGGGACTCTCGGTGATAAAGGTCTTGGTAAAATCTTCTTAGTGACAGATTCTGTTGGATATTTAAGAGAAGTTAAAAACGAAAATATAGATTGATATGAAATATAGTTTGTTAATAATTCTGCTTTTGATTTGCATGTTGACTAAGGCAGGAGTACAAGATTCAAGTATGCAGGTTGTTCGCTTGAGCTATGACCAAGTGTTGGTCTCTCCTTTAGACTTGTCCGAGGGAAAGGGACATCTATGGAATCTCTGCAATATGGACAAGCTTAAAACATTGTCTTATGAGAGAATCTTCAGAAATGATTCAACTATAGTCGATGTTTTTGACGGCAGCATATATAAATATAAGGAGAATGGTTCTTGCTTGGAACTGTTGCGTAGTGAACAGCCGACTTGGTGGCTAGCTTACTCTTCTCCAATATCCATGTGTGAGGGACGAGCTGACCTATGGCAGTCTGATAGTTGTACATTCTCTTCGAGAGGTGTTTACAGTGGCAAGTATGCAATAAGCCAGGCAGGAAAGTACATATGTTCTGTTGTAGCAGCGGGAACCTTGGTTTTATCAGAGGAGGATACTTTGCAAAATGTTTTTCTTCAGCACGAGCAACTATCTTCGGATATGTTGGTTTACAATGACTCTGCCATAAGTTCCACTCCTGCTAGAATGAGTTGTATGGAAGAAAACTACCAATGGAAAATAGTAGGATTTCCATTTCCTCTATTGTTGTCTAAAAAACAGACGGTTTTGCAAGATGGTCAAATCGTTTCCCAAGACCGCAAGTTTTTAGTGTTGCGCCTCTCTCCCAACATAAATGAAGAGATAGCCAAGGTGCAAAAGCAGAATGCAAGTGGAGTGGAGGATGGGCATAAATATCGGGTAATTTCGGAATGCGATATTTCTTGTGATGAGAATAACCAAGTCAAGGTAACTTTAGGTGTGAAGCAGTTTTCGCAGGCTACCGTCATTGTATCTACCTTGAGTGGAATGTTGTTGCGTAGGAAAACTTGGCAGTGTCAGTCCTCGCTGCAAAACGAAATCTTGGTCGATTGCTCAGGTTTCTCTCTCGGTCAATATACCATAAGTATAGAGGTCGGTGGCGATATGGTTAGTAAAAAGTTTGTAGTTAAATAGATAAGGAGAAAAATATGAAAACTCTTTTGGCGTATATTGTATTAATCAGCGTGGCGCTGATGTGTCCTGTGCTTTCTTCGGCAAGTGATAACGATGATGTTATTGTTATAGACACATTGTCTTCTGATCGAATAGCAACTTATGATAATGGTGTATTCGATCCATATAGCATTAACAAGCCTAATGTGACATTGCCTTCTCCAGAAGCTCAGAAACTTGGTGAATATAATGGGTATCCCGTGTCTCCAGCCACGGGACTGGTTGACATCAATATTCCTCTTTTTAATTTGGATTTCTTTAAACTGTCCCTGCCTTTCAACTTGACTTACCATTCCTCTGGCATCAGAATCCAAGACGAACCAGGGATGGTTGGCTATGGCTGGACTCTTCAACCTGGCTATCGCATTTCACGCATTGTTATGGGAAAGCCAGACGATGTATCATGTCGTATAACGCAAGAAATTGTAGGCAATGTTGGTGTTAACAGTCCTCTGACTACGAAGATTCAAAGTGCAGTCCCTGCATCTGTCTGTGACAATGGTGGAAGCGGTTATGATTTTGACACTGTGCGCTATGATGTACAACCTGACATTTTTAGCATAAGTATTCCTAAAGTATCAGCTAGTTTTATACTAGAGAATACAGGTTTCAGTTATTCTGTAAAAATGCTAAACTCATGCGCTTTGAAGATTATGCCTCTTCAAATACTACGTAATCGCGAATTAACATTACTTGGCTTTAAAGTGTTGGATGACCAAGGTAATGTATATTACTTTGGCAGCGAAGAATACAGTGGTCGCCAAAGACTCGATTATGAGGAATATACCAATACAGAAATGTTACCAGCCGTATCAAGTTGGATGTTGCGGAAAATAGAGTCACCTCAGGGTAACACCACTTTCAGGTACGCTGATTATACATACAACTCATCTTTTGTTCAGGAATGTGGTACCTTGCTAGATAATGGCACCAGCAGTGGACATAGTGGTGTCATGGACTACAAGGACTTGACTAACAACCAGTCTTATAGCGTATCCTACTATAACGAACATCCTGCGACTTACAATGTCAAGTTATTGAGTGGCATAGACAATCCTATGTTTTCTTGCAGCTTTGCTTATACTAATGGCGTAATTGCTTCTATCACAATAAAAAACAAGGACGTGTCTCCTACAATAGTCAAGCAGATTTCGTTTGTTCATGGCTCAGACAATAAGTTCTTAGACCGCCTGTTCGTGTCAGGTGAAGGTTATTATGACTTTACTTACAACCGTCAAAATGGTGATACCAAGCCAAAGGCAATAGATTGGTGGGGGTATTTCAATGGTACAATAAACCAAACTAGTAATCTTCCATCAGTTTCGTTGGACTTGGTGAAAAAAGAAGTATCTAATGGCACATCAGCCAAATTTAGCTTTGGGCATGCAGCCAATCGTGAGTCGAAAGAAAGTTGTATGGTGGCAAAGTCTTTGATAAAGATAAAATATCCCACAGGTGGCATCTATACCATAAATTATGAGGCAAACAAGGATGATGCTGGTAACATTCGTGGTGGATTGCGTGTAAAATCAACAGAGAACTACGATCCTGTTCAAAATACTACGACAGTGAAATCATATACATATTCAGAACCTCATTTCTTCTCTTCGTTGAATGACTTTAAGAATCTCATAACCACGACAAAGTTATGTTACGCCAAACATTTTGTTATTTCTGGAACTCTACCTATGGGGGTAAGCTATAATACAGTTCGTTGCCGAAATATCAGTACGTTCTCATCAGTCATCAACATGAGTAGCACTCCTGTGTACTATGGTAAGGTACAAGAGACGGTGAATGGACATATAACCACCTATCATTATACTTACAATGGTGATGTTTTGAGTTATAGTTTGACAAGCTTGGGTGGTGATGTCAAGGGATACTACCCAACGACTATCAATCATTGTGTGAATACGGAACCTTTGTTGGTACAAGAGGAAACAAGTAGCATAGATGGTAATATCTTGATAAGAAAAGACTACCAGTATGAGACATTTGCCCCTGTCACTTATATTGGTAGGTATGTAGTTCCATACCTCCATTATGTGCAAGTTCCAGGCTCTTCCTGCGATGGCAACTCAAATGCTTTGCAAATCATCGTCAACAGCACCACTTACGCAAGTTACTTTGGAGAACCTTTTGCCTTTGGTACTTACTACCTTTATGGTGGTATTAACAATCTTGTGTCCACAGCCACCACCACTTATACACCGCAGGGCTCTATCGTACAAAAGGAACAGTTGGGTTACAAGTCTTCTTATCCATATCTCCTGGCCGACAAGACGCAAAGTGATAGCAGGAATGTAAGTTATACGGAAAGGTATTATTATCCGTTTGAACTCTCTTCCATCCGAGGTAAGGCTGCACTTACAAGTGAAGAACAAAACGGTATCCAGTCTTTGCAGAATGGTAACATGGTATCTTCAATAATAGAGCAAGACCTCGTGCATGCAAATTCCTCAGGTAATGAAAAAACAATTTGGAGTAAACTTTACGGCTATAAAATGCTACGATCGAATCTTGTAGTGCCAACCTCTGTGTTCCTAAGCAAGGGAACTGGTGCTTTTGTCAACAAGATTAAGTTTGGAAATTATGATACGAATGGAAATCCTACAACCATCATATACAATGTCGTAAACACGACCACTGTAACATGGAACGGCATGTATCCAGCTTCAGTGAAAGAAGGTTCTCAGACTACCTTATATAACTATAATCCTTATGTCGGTCTTTTGAGAGTGACAAAGCCAAATGGGGAAGTGGAAAGCTACAAGTATGATGATGAGCAACGCCTTCAAGAAGTAGGCAACATGGATGGCAAGACCGTTCTCAAGTTCGATTATTACAGGTTAAATAAATAGATGCTTATGAAGAAGAAGTATAATCTGTTGTTCGGGATATTACTTTTTGTCCCAAAGCTGTCATTGTCCCAAACTGCCAACTATATCAAGACATCAACCTACCTTGATGCCTCTGGCCGTTTTTGTGCCATAAGTACGGATTATTACAATGGCATAGGTAAGAAGATAGTTGCGGCGTCAAGTACGACAGTAGGAGGTTACACCCATACTCTAGCAGTTTATGGCAACGAAGGCCGATTATTGGAGGCATGGCAGCCTGTTGGATATTCCACTGAGAGCTATCAGCCAACCAACTCAATCTCCTCTTCCGCCAAGTCATTCTATTCCGACCCATCGCCTTACACTCGCTATGAGTATGATGCGCTAGGTAGAGTGATAGGACAGACTGGTCCTGGTGACACTTGGTATAAGATGGGTAAGAAAATTAAAAAGTCTTATGTTTCAAATTCCGCTAACTCTGTGATTTGCTATGAGGCTCCCACCGAGAGCAACAGTCTAGTGGAAAATGGTTGCTATAAGTCTGCCAGCCTCTTCTGCGAGGAAACAAAAGATGAGGATGGACATACCTTGCAAGTGTTCACAGACTTGCAAGGTCGGAAGGTCTTGGAGCGCAGAGAAGGCAATAACGACACATATTATGTATATAATGATTATGGTGAACTGAGGTTTGTTCTTCCCCCAGGTTATCAGGATGGTGGGATGGTGGATAGCGATGCCTATGAGTATCGCTACGACGATCGTGGCAGAATGTTTTATAAGAAAGTGCCAGGCTGTGATTATGTGAGCTATGCGTATGACAAGGGCGACCGCCTCGCCAAGATTCAGGACGGTGTATTGCGTTCCAAGGGGCTATGGCGATTCATGCTCTATGATGATGTCTCCCGTCTTTGTCTTCAGGGTACCTGCACATCCTTCGACCTAGGCAATCGCTCGGCAACGGTAAGCTTCTCGACTTCTCTAAGTGGCTTGTGTAATACAGGATATACGTTATTGGAATCAAGCGCATTGAGCAATGCAACCTTGGAAGTTGTTTATTATTATGACACCTACGACTTTCTGTCCTCTCCCCTGTTGAAGGGTTGCAACAATATCAGCCAACTTTCCAAGAGTGGGTCTGTCTCTGCCATAGGTTTGCTGACCGGCAGTGTGTCAAAGGCAACCGATGGTGGCAATCTTTATGAGGTGTTGTATTATGACAAGTTTGGTCAGGTGGTGGATTCTCGCCGCTCCTATCCGGGTGGTCACTTCCTTGCTACCACGACAAGCTATACTTTCACGAAAAAGCCAAGTACAATTACGACTAGTGTCCAATATAAAGGAATGACTACCAGCAGCACTTTGAGCTATGTATATGACAATTATGCAGACCAACTTCAGAGCGTGACGCTTTCTAGCGGAGGCAAGAGCCAAACTGTCGCACAATATGGCTATGATGCTGTTGGCAGGAATACCAGCAAGTCAAGACCTTCCTCCGTTGGCACAGAGAGTTATGCCTATAATGTTCGTAACTGGCTCACGGAAATATCCTCTCACCTTTTCACCGAGAAGCTATATTATGTGGATGGTGCGGCAACTCCATGCTATAATGGTAATATAGCTCGCCAGCAATGGAAGACAGGCAATGAAACCATGCTTCGTGGGTATGACTTTAAGTACGATGTCTTGAACCGTCTAATTTCTGCTACTTATGGCGAAGGAGCTTCCTTGTCGGACAACAAGAATCTCTATAATGAGAGCATAGGAAAGTACAATGCCAATGGATCAATCCTGTCCTTGCATCGCAATGGCAAGATGAATAGTGGCAGCTTCGGCCTAATAGACAATCTGAGCTATATCTTGGATGGCAATCGCCCGATAAAAATTTCGGATTCGTCAACTGCCTTGGCTTATAGTGGCAGTTTTGATTTCAAGGACAATGCAAACCAAAGCGTAGAATATACCTATGATGCAAATGGTTCTATGACCAAGGATGCGAACAAGGGCTTGTCCATCACTTACGACAATAACAACATGCCGAAGTTAATGGACTTCGGGAAAGGAAAAACTATCAGTTACAACTTCTCTGCCTTGGGAGAGAAGCTGCAAGTGAAGCATGTGCTTTCCGGAACGACAAGTACGACGGATTACATAGGCTCTTATATCTTTAAGAACGGAAGTTTGAACAAACTTCTGTTCGATGGTGGCTATTGTACATTTAGCGGAAATAAACCGCAGTTCCATTATTATAGCCTCGACCACTTAGGCAATGTTCGAGTTGTGGCAAATGAGAGTGGAGCGTTGGAACAAGCCATCCACTATTATCCCTTTGGTGGCATTTTCGGTGATTTTGAAAAATTTTGGATACATATATAAACAATGTATATGGAAAAAATGCTTTAGAAAACCTTTTTAAGCATGAGTCATCTGAGGCTGTTATAAAGAAAACTATAATGAAATGGTTAAACGAGTATAGGGAATATGAAAACAAATAACATTCTTACATTTTTACTAATTAGCATTTTTATCCTTGCGAGCTGTAGAGATAATAAAATGTATTTTGATGAGCAATCTCAAAGCTTAGTATCTCTAAATGACTATAAATTGCGTAATTTGTTATTTTTTAACTTTAGACCATATCAAGAACAGCAATGGAAAAGGAAGATATATTCTAAGTTTTGGCTTAGATTATCTAAGATATGGACATGATAATACACCTAGAGAAAAAGAAGCGATTAATAAGTTTAATAGTTTTAAAAGCTTTTGGAAATACGTGAACAAAAACTATGGGAAAAATGCTTTGGAAAAATTATTTCAAAACGAACAGTCTGAAACACTTATAATAGAAACTTTAAAACAATGGCTATATGAGTATAGAGAAAATGAAAAGAAATAGTTATATATCAATATTGATAGGAGCAAGTCTTTGGGAGAGTTGCCAAAATAATCAGATGTATTTTGATGAGCCTACCCAATGTTTGGTGTCTGCTGATGGCTATGATTTACGATGGGTTTATGTTGATAATGACACACAAAACATGTCTTATTTGATTTATCGTAAAGGTCGACATAAAAGCACATTAAATCTTCATAAAATTAAATATGGAGAACTGTTTTACACGAAAAATGATAGTCTTGTACCTCAACATTTGCTACATTATGTTTATGCACCTAATTGCCATTATGAAGTGATAAATGCTACGGAGGGAGATGCCACTCCATGCCGTATTTTTCTAGCAACAGATTCTGTGGGTCACTTTAGAGAAATTCAAAACGAAAATATTGAATGATATGATGTATAAGTTATCCAGAAGTCAAGCACCGTCTATGTGCCTTTCTTGAGGGCAGGGAAGTCAGGCGTCAAGATGCGGATATTTTTTGAAATCGCTATCGGATGAAAGAAAAAAATGCCGGGCGCATCTTGAAAAAGATGGCTCGGCATGGTTTTGGGGAAGCTTTCCTGTTCTAGGGGGGACCAAGCGATGGAATCGCTTGGAACGGAGGCAAGCTTGCTGCTTGCTGCTTGCTGCCCCCTTGCTCCTTGCTTCTTTGCTTTTTCTTCTTACTTCACACTCCATTCGAAGAGACCGCAGGAATGGGTTTCCGGCTGTTTCAGTTCGAGCTTCACAGCCTTGGTCTTCACTGGGTCGAAATTCACGATGCAGGCTACACCACGCTTGCATGGATAAGCATCGGCTCCAGGAACTTCCTTCCAGTTGCCTGCCTCGTCCTGATAGTAGAGCTTCCAGCTGTCTGGCACCTTGCAACCGCCCCATGGCTGGTCGTCGTACCAATATACGGTGCTGGTCTTGATCTCCTTGCTCTCAGGGAAGGTGTAGGTAATCCACTCTGTAGTGTTCTTCTTTGGCCACCAGTGGATGTATGGGATAGAGCGGTCGTTCTCATCGGCAGGAACCTGTCCGTCGGTAATGCTGCTCTTGGCTGGCACTGGAGAAGAGAATTCTACCTTAGCCTGTGCGGCGAGAGTTGCAGGAGCAGATGGCTTTGCTGCCTTGACATCCTGTGGCAACCATACCTTCATGTTGCCGTTGCCACGATGAGCCCAGGCGAAGTATGGGATGAGAGTCAGGGTCTGGTCCTTGGTGTTCAGCTTGCCGCTCTTGTCGTAGGCGAGAGTCTGCACATTCTCGGTCAAGGTCTCCATATTCTGACCCTTGTAGAGTGTCAGTACATTCTTGTATTTTGGGTCGATGAAGCCATCGTACGAGAGCTTGCCCTCAGCGAACTGAGGTTCGCGGTTCTCCAGGATGCTCATGATATCGAAGCCCTGGTTGTCTGGCCACTCTGCACAATATACGATAGGACCACGCTCGATGCTGATGCAGCCGCGGTCGGCCTCTACCTTATTGTTGGCACGTACGGTGCGCGCCTCCATATCGAAGTGAACGCGAACCACATCGCCCTTCTTCCACTTGCGGTTGATGGTATAATAGCCATCCTTTGTCACCTTACCCTCTACCTTCTTTCCGTTTACGGTGATGGTATAGCCCAGTCGCTTGCCGTCGCTGTAGTAGTAGAGATCGGATGGTACAGGCTGACCCTTCACCCATCCAGGGATGCGGATCTTCATGCCAAACTGACCAGCCCTGTTGTCATCCACCTTGATGGCAATATCTCCGTTCCAAGGGTACTGTGTATCCTGGCTCAGGGAAACCTTCTTGCCGGCTACCTTCAGAGAAGAAGAGTTGCTGAGGAAGAGGTTGACATATACATTCTTATCCTTTACGGCATATACATAGCCCGGGAGGGATGGCAGGAAACGGCAGATGTTGCTAGGGCAGCAGGCACAGCCGAACCAAGCCTGACGCTGATGCTGCCCCATGCTCTCCAATGGGTTAGGGTAGAAGAAGCCGCCGCCGTCCATGCTCACACCACTGATGAGACCATTGTAGAGGGTACGCTCCAATACATCATAATACTTGCTCTCGCCATGGAGAAGGAAGAGACGGTAGTTGACATAAACATTGCCGATAGCTGCGCAGGTTTCGCAGTAGGCACTCATATTAGGCAACTCGTAGTTCATGCCGAAAGCCTCGCCGTTGTTGGTGGCTCCGATTCCTCCGGTGATGTAGAGCTTCTTGCTCACGATGTTGTCCCAGATACGGTCGATGGCGTGGATATAGGCAGTATCACCGGTGAGGGCTGCTACATCTGCCATACCTGCATACATATAGGTGGCACGTACGGCATGGCCTACAGCCTCATCCTGCTCCAATACAGGTTTGTGGCTCTGTGAATATTCTGTTTGAATTTTTGTCTTACCGCGATAGTCGAGGAAGAACTTTGCCTCGTCGAGATATTTCTTGTTGCCGGTAGCGAGATAGAGCTTACAGAGTGCCATTTCGGCAATCTGATGTCCCGGTACTACGCAAGCCTGTCCTGGATTAGGACCTACCTCGCGAACCACGCAGTCGGCATAGCGGATGGCGATATCGAGGAACTTGCGGCTGCCAGTAGCCTGCCAGTGAGCTACGGCACCTTCTACCATGTGTCCAAGGTTGTAAAGTTCGTGGCTCAGATCCTCCTCCATGCTCCAGCGCTTGTCGCCAGCCCAGAAATGAGGATGCTTCGGATTCTGTGTACGGGCGGTATAGAGATATCCGTCAGCTTCCTGAGCCGGAGCAATGATATTGAGCACGCTATCGATATACGCCTTGAGTTTCTTGTCTGGATAAGTTTGCAGCACGTAGCTGGCACCTTCAATCGTTTTGTATGGGTCGGTGTCGTCGAAGCTGTAGGGCATCAGTTTGCCCACATCATACTTCTCGCTAGGATGAGCAGCGCGCTCAAAGTTCTTGTATCTTCCCTCCGACTCGCATTTGCTGAAAGCCAAAGGTATAGTCACCTTGCGAGAGGTTTCGATACGCTGTCCCCAGAACGTATTGTTCCAAACCTTTACTGATGTGAAAGGCACCGGAGTGATAGGATAACCACCCGAGCTCTTGTTCACCTTTTGTGCCGAAGCAGGCATCAATGCCAATGCTGCCAAGGCTGATGTCATCAAAATCTTTTTCATGTATTGCTAGTTTATTTTGTTTGTCTTTTTGTAAGGAATGTATTCATCCCAGAGTTTCAATGAGTGCAGATAGCCTGAGAAAGGCCATGCCTCTTCGGCATTCTTGCCCAGAAGCATAAACTGCGATGGCTTGACGAGGAGCTGGATATCCTTCTGACTGATGAGTTTGTCGTTGATGTAGATGCTTTCGATTCTGCCGTCGAAGCATACATATACGTGCTGCCACTTGCCTTTCAGGGTCTTCATCTCCTTGTAGCCGGCATCCTCGTACCATCCATAGTGATTCATCACACCGCAGCGTGGTTCGGTGCCGTTTACCAGCATCAGCTTCTCCAGTTCATCGTGAGATGAGGTGAAATCGGCAACGCATTCATTCTCGGCAATCTCCGGATTCAGAATCCATGCCTCGATGGTGTATGGAGCGTTGTCGCGGATGGTGGCTGGGAGTATGAAGTTGCTTCTGTAACTCTCCTTGCCGGTAAAGGCGAATGCCTTCTTGCCCTCTATGGTCTTGATGATGGCTGCAGTATCGTGCTGTGTCTCGAACTCGCCCTTGAGGTGAACATCCAGCGGATTGCCGTTCTTGATGTAAGGCACGGTATCGCCCTCGTTGTAGTAGTCAGCGCTGATATCTACCACCAGTCCCTGACTGTTCTTATCAGCTACCGGTTCACGCACAATGTTGCTCTGGGCATCGAAAGCCTTTTCAGCAGCCTCCTGTTCCCAGTTATAATAACGGAGATTGGTGAGGATAAATTGCTTTTCGCCTGCACTAATTTCCAGTTTTCCTTCAGAAAGATTCAGACGAGGATCGTTTTCATCTATCTGATGCCAGCTTCCGTTGTCGAAAGCCTGGGCGGTGAGGGTGTGCTTGCGTACCTTGTTGAGCTGAGGATGAGTCATCACCAGCTGGGCGCCCGGTTGCAGGGTGACGGCATCTTTGCCAGCCATACGCTCTCTGAGAGCGGTGCCCTGAAGGAGCGAGAACTTGCCGGCGAGCATTCCCTCGTTGTTATGCCAGGTAGTGCCATCGAAATCGGCTGCCGTCAGACCAATCCACTGCTGTGGAGATGAATCTTCTACGGAACCGTAAACCTTGATGTTCCAGATGGCGCCACCGAAACCGTTTTTCTGTCCGCCGGTATAGGTGAGACGGATGTACTGTGCCTTGGCATTTCCGAAATCTACCATTGGCGAACCAGCCAGACGGTTCTGTCGCTTGTCGGAGAAGGTCTGCCAGTGCTTGCCATCATTCGATGTCTCGATGAGATACTGATAGAACTGTGTTCCGTATTCAAACTGAGTCCAGATGCTTTTGATGCTCTGTTTCTTGCCCAGGTCTATCTGAATCCAAGCCGGTCCGGTGGTGCGAGGGCGCCAGAGTGTGCCGTTATTGTCATCAACCGCATATTCCGGACGGAAATCATTGTCATAATAAGAGGATGCTGTAACCTTGGCACCGAAGGCGAGGTTCTTAGCCACCTTCATCTCCGGTTTCAGATCGAGACCTTCGTGGGTTGGAACGACCTCCTTGATGGTGCCGTCGGCATTGAACTCGAGCTTATCGATTGCCACCTGGCGATGGAATCCACGGTTGGAATGCGGATTGTCGTGGCGATGATATACGATGTAGTAGTTGTCGCCTTCCTGCAGCACGCTGTTGTGTCCCGGACCGTGAACGGTTCCGTCGGCATTGGTCTTGAGGATAGTGCCGTGGTAGGTATAAGGACCGAGCGGACTCTTGGCTGTGGCGTAATCCACACGATAGCTGGCATCCTCGCAATGTTCGCAGGAGTAGAGGAAGTAGTAGATGCCGTTGCGCTTGAAGACGAAAGGAGCCTCGAAGAAGTGAGTAACCTCGGTGTTCGGGATGAGCTTGGTTTCGCTGAACGATTTCATGTCAGGATTCAGCTTACCTGCTCCGCAACCGAAGCCTTTGTAGATGCCCCATGTGCCCCAATACATATAGACCGAACCATCATCATCTCGGAAGGTCTGACCATCCAGGGTGATGGCATTCTTCACAAATCTATCCGGTACGAGCACGGCTTCGCTCTCGCCCAGCACATTCTTCCAAGGACCGCGAGGGGTATCGCCCACACCCAGATGGAGCTTGCAAGGCTGGCAGTAGAGATAGTAATACTTGCCGTCGGTCTCGTTCTTCATCACGTCCGGTGCCCAGATCCAGTGGCTGTCCGGCCAGTTCATCGGCATCAGGGTCCAGTTCTTGAAATCCTTGCTGCACCAGAGCTGTGCCGGTCCGAAACCGGCTCCGCTACCGTCTGTGGTAGCATATATATAATAGGTGTCGCCAAACTTCTTGATGGTTGGGTCGGCAAAATAACCAGGCAGGATAGGGTTGCCTGCTCCCGGAGTGTTGTAGGCAGCCTTTTGGGCAGAACCCGTCTGAGGTGCTGCCACGGCTGCTGTTACGAACAGTGTTACAATTATATTTTTATTAACCATAAAGCTTTTTTTTATATAATGTTTATTTCTTGATAACCTTGATGACGAATCCACCGCCCGAAGCAAGATGAATCTTCATTTCCGATTTCTGATTGATAATGGAGTTCTCTATCTTGTAATCCTCGGCATCGTGGTTGGCATTGATGCCATCCTTCAATACGATTGCCTCGTAATCTCCATTCTGGAGAAAATCAAACTTCAGGGTGAGTGTACGCTCATCCCAGTTGCTCTGGCCGCCTACATACCAGTCGTTGCCCTTCTTTCTGGCGGTAACGATATATTTTCCGATTTCGCCCTGTGGCACGATGGTCTTGTCGAAGACTACTGGCAGCGAAGCGATGTATCGGGTGTATGGCTCATCCGCCTCATAGTTGGTAGGAGTGTCGGCGAGCATTGTAAACGGACTGTCCTGTACGATGTAGCAGGCAGCCTGGTGGCATCGGGTACCCATCGAAATCGGTTTGGTGTAGATTGCCTTCCAGTTGTCACGGGTTCCGTTTCTCATCGCTCCCGGTGTGAAATCCACCTGTCCTGCCATCATTCGGATGTATGGGAAGGTGACGTCGTAGAGCGGCATATCATTCTTGGCTTCCGTCCAGCGGCACTCTTCCATACCGAAAACACTCTCGTAGTTGAGGATGTTGGGATAGGTGCGGTTCAAGCCGTGTGGCTTGTAGATGCCGTGCAGGTCGAGGATGAGATGATGCTTGGCTGTGCAGGCAGCCAGGCGTTCCACCATTTCGATGGCGGTCTGGTCGTCGCGGTCCATGAAATCCACCTTGAATCCCTTGATGCCCATATCGGCATAGGTCTTGCAGATGGTTTCCAGGTTCTCGTCCATCACGTTGAAGACTGCCCATAGCACGATATCCACGCCCTTGCTCTTACCATATTCTATGAGCTTAGGCAACTGGATATCGTCTATTGGTTTCAGAATGCTTCCCTCTTTCGAGTTGTACCATCCTTCATCGAGGACGATGTATTCCAAACCGTGGTTATGAGCAAAATCTATGTAATATTTGTAAGTTTCGAAGTTGATGCCTGCCTTGAAATCCACACCTTTCAGATTCCAGTCGTTCCACCAGTCCCAAGCCACCTTGCCCGGTTTGATCCAGGAAGTATCGCCAATCTTGTTGGGAGCAGCCAGGGCGTACACCAGGTTGTTGGTTGGCATCTGGGTATCGTGCTCTGTGATGGCGAAGATGCGCCAAGGATAATTGCGCTTGCCGGTGCTGGTTGCGATGTAATCGCAGGTGCTCTTTACGTGGCTCATGTGGCGCCAAGGATAGTAAGCCATCTCCTTAGGGTAGGGAGCGAAGGCGGCTCTCAGAATTCCTTTCTCCTGATCCTCTTTGCTGCTGTTAGCCTTCAGCCACATGCCAGGATAGCTCTGCAGGTCGCTTTCCAGGATGGTGACCTTTGCCTTTCCGCAATCTATGGTAGCTGGCAGGAAGGCTAAATCCTGCTTAGCGGTATCGAGCTGAGTCTCGTGATAGATATTCTGGAAAGCCATGGCAAAAGGCTTTTCGGGTGTCGTAGTGTATGGCAACCATGCCTTCCTGTCCTTGCCAAACTGGTAGGCGGCGGTTTCATTCAGGATGATGGTCTTGCCTTTTCGCTGAGTGTAGAAGCGGTAGGCAACTCCCTCATCATAAGCTCTCAGGATGATGCCGAAACCGTTCTTCAGTTTCAGGTTCAGCTCCTGATAGCTGGTTTCGATGCTTGGCTGGCGATAGAATGACGCCTGGATGTTCTCCCGGTGGTTGGAGATTTTTCGGCTCGCAACCTTCGGGTTTCTGCCCATGTCCATTCCACCGCTCAGCACTACACCTATTGAAGACTCCTGTAAAAGTTTGGAGCCGTTGTATTTGAAACTTAATGAGAGAGTTTTGTCTGTGTTCAGTTCAGCCACAATCTTCCCGTCAGGCGATTTCACCTGATAGCTTTCTGCTGATGCCGTAGCCCCTATATATAATAAGGTGGCGATGAAGAATAGTTTCTTTACCATAACTTTCTAGGTTTATTATGTTTTGTCTTTTTTGTTATTTGCTTATTCAGAGAAACGTTTTTGCCTTTTCGGCGAATCTCTTTCGTTTCTGCTGCAAAATTACTAAGAGAATCGGGTATTTGATGGAAATAAAGTCCAAAAGACTGCAAAAATCGTATCAGAGGGGTGCAACTAGACGATTTTGTTATCTTTGTGCACGATACTTTTACGACAGCACGTTTTTTTTCTGTTATTTTGCAGCCAGAAAATTAAACGAAACAAAAATAAACCTAGAAGATATGGATTTAAAGCAGTTTACATTATTGATAGGTGTAGCCAGTTTGCCATCCTTGGCAACGGCAGCCACTGTTTATCGCACCATCTCCAAGGTGGCTGCGGTAACAGTGGATTGTCCGGAGGGCACAGCTCCCCGACTTCCTAATCTCGTATGGGTAACCTATTCTGATGGTTACTCAGAATATCGGCAGGTGCGCTGGGCTAACTCTCCGCTTGCTGATGAACAGGCTGAGGCTGATGCGCAGAAGCATCCTGCGGGAAGCCTATATGAGATAGGTGGTTTTGTGATTGGTGATGAGACTACCGACAATGGTTATCCTGTCAAGGCACAGATCAAGGTGGTGGCAGGAGGCTATCAGACTCCTGAAAAGGAAGTGGCTCATACCTTCTCGCTCGCTGATGTGAGCATAGATGGTGACAACCGACTCACCCACAACCGCGATGAGGCTATCCGCGAAATCTGTTCCTGGGATGTTACCCAGCAACTCTACAATTATCGCGATACCTACGGACTCAGTACCGAGGGCTATACCAAGAGTGATGGCTGGGATTCGCCGGATACCAAACTCAAGGGTCATGGATCAGGTCACTATATGTCGGCTATCGCACAGGCATACGCCGTGGCAACTAACCCAGAGCAGAAAGCCATCCTCCGGCAAAACATCACCCGAATGGTGAACGAGTTGCGACAGTATCAGGAGATGACCTTCGTATATAATAAGAAACTGAAGCGCAACTGGGAGGCTCGTGATTTCGCTCCTGAGGCAGAACTCAGAGAGATGAAGGGCACCTGGGCTGCTTTTGATGAGTATAAGAAGCACCCTGAACTGTATGGTTACGGTTACATCAACGCTATTCCGGCTCAGCATTGCGCCCTGATAGAAATGTATCGTGCCTACAACAACTCCGATTGGGTTTGGGCACCTTATTACAGCGTACATAAGCAGCTTGCCGGTCTGATAGACATCGCAACCTACTTTGATGATAAGGAAATCTGCGATAAGGCTCTCCTCATCGCCAAGGATATGGGACTCTGGGTATGGAACCGCATGCACTACCGCACTTATGTAAAGCAGGACGGCACCCAGGATGAGCGCAGAGCCAAGCCGGGCAACCGCTACGAGATGTGGGACATGTACATAGCCGGTGAGGTGGGAGGTATGAGCGAATCGCTCTCCCGTCTTTCAGAGATGGTTTCCAATCCGGATGAAAAGGCAAAACTCCTCGAGGCAGCCAACTGTTTCGATGCGCCTAAGTTCTATGATCCGCTGAGTAAGAATATCGATGATATCCGTACCCGCCATGCCAACCAGCATATTCCGATGATTATCGGAGCGCTGCGCAGCTACAAGAGCAATCAGAAGCCATATTATTACAATCTGGCTGAGAACTTCTGGAGACTGGTGCAGGGCAGATACATGTATGCGATGGGTGGTGTAGGAAATGGAGAGATGTTCCGCCAGCCATATACCCAGATACTGAGTATGGCAACCAACGGACTGCAGGAAGGCGAATCTGAGGCTTATCCGGATATCAACGAAACCTGCTGCGCGTATAACCTCGTCAAACTGAGCAAGGATCTGAACTGTTATAACCCTGATAATGCGCAGTATCTCGACTATATCGAGCGCACGCTGTATAATCAGATCATCGGTTCGCTCAATCCCGATCAGTATCAAACCTGCTATCAGTATGCAGTAGGATTGAATGCTACCAAGCCGTTCGGCAATGAGACTCCTCAGAGCACCTGCTGCGGTGGTACAGGTTCTGAAAATCATACCAAGTACCAGCAGTCGGCTTATTTTGCCAACGATCATACCCTTTGGGTAGGACTCTATATGCCAACCACCCTCCGCTGGAAGGAGAAGGGCGTGACCATCAAGCAGGATTGCCTGTGGCCGGCACAGCATTCAGCCATCAAGATTACGGAAGGCGAGGGCGATTTCACCCTGAAACTCCGTGTACCATATTGGGCTACGCAAGGTTTCTCCATCAAGGTGAACGGCAAGGAGGTGGCAAAGAGCTATCAGCCTAGCACCTATGTAGAACTGGAGCAGAAGCACTGGAAGGTGGGAGATGTCGTAGAAATCGACATGCCATTCAGCAAGCATATCGAATATGGTGCCGACAAGCTTTCGAGCGATGTGGCAAGTCTGGACGGTACTCCGCTGAAGACATCCTGGGTAGGAACCCTGATGTACGGACCATTGGTGATGGCAGGTACTGGCGCACAGACCTGGAACCAGGCTACGCTGAACATCGACTCCAAGTTGAGTAATATTACCGTGGGCGAATCGAACGGCGTGACCACAGGTGCGGGAGCCAATCTCCTTACCCTGAAGCTGGATGGCAAGGAATTCCAGCCTGATTATTACCGCAACGCCAACAGCACCCACTACTACCGCATCAACCTGACCGATGCCAAGAGCAAGAAGAGCAAGAAGGTGAAGATAGATTTCACCGAATTGAATTCTCTCCTGAATCTTGCCGCAGAGCGCAAGGCTGACCAGGAGAAGTGGAATGCCCTCTCTCAGAAGGTTCCGGAGTATGCTCCATGGGCTCCGTTCGGCTATGGGCGCATGCAGAAGGTGATGGCTCAGGCACAGGAGCTGGTGGCAAAGGGCAAGAAGAAGGTAACCCAGGACGAACTGGAAGGCACTACTGCCATCCTGAACCGTGCCATCAACACGATGCGACCTGGCAACCTTGCCGAGATGGAAGACCTCCGGGAACTCTCCGGTCTGCTTCGCCGTGCCGGTTGGCCGGATGACAACACCAGCGAGGAACTCAAGGAAGCCATCAGTTATGGCAGAATGGTTCAGAAATACGTGACCGACGGAAGTGGAACCCACGACATGATTCATGCCGCTGTGGGAAAACTGAAGAAGGCGATGAAACAATAAAGACATTGAAACAACAAAACATTAAAGACACCAAAAAGATCATTTAGAATAAACAACATTTAAGAGTAGCAAAATCGGCTAAAAGACGAAAATATCGTCTAAATCGCCAGGTTTGGACGATATTTTCACTCTTTTAGACGATAATATGGCACGAAATGCAAAATTTTGTGTTACTTTGCAAACGAAAAATAAACAATAATAAACCTAGAAAAATAGAAAATGAGACAGACACAAATCATTTCAGGCTTTGTACATAGCCAAGCTTATGTAAAAGCCATCGCGTGTTTGGTCCTTGCATGTGGGGGGGGCATTACCTACTCTAGCTGCAAGTGAGACCTTATCAAACCCTAAGGTAGAGGAAGCTCAGCAGAGTGAAATTACCGTAAAGGGTACAGTTGTTGACGATGCCGGTGAGCCAGTCATCGGAGCTACCATTATGGAAAAAGGAACCCGTAATGGTACGGTTACTGATATTGATGGTAACTATGTTATTAAGGTAAAGCGTAATGCTCAGTTGGCTATTTCTTACTTGGGATATGCTAACCAAGTAGTTCCTGCCGGAACTTCAAAAGTGGTTTTGAAAGCCAACGATACTAAACTGAATGAAGTAGTGGTCGTAGGTTTCGGTACCCAGAAAAAGGTAAACCTTACGGGTGCGGTGACCGCAGTTTCGGGTGAGGAATTGGATAGCCGTCCTGTAAGTAATGCAACCCAGGCTCTGCAGGGTATGGTGGCTGGTTTACAGATTACCCAGGCTGCAGGTAGTTTGGATGATACTCCAAGCTTGAATGTGCGTGGTACAACCACTATCGGACAGGGTTCTAGCGGTAGTCCGTTGGTCTTGATCGATGGTATGGAGGGTGATATCAATACCATCAATCCTCAGGATATTGCAAGTGTATCTGTTTTGAAGGATGCTGCTGCGTCATCTATTTATGGTTCTCGTGCACCTTTCGGTGTCATCCTGATTACGACAAAGAGTGGTGGCAAGCGTGACAAGGTAAGTGTGAACTATAATAATAATTTCCGCTTCAGTACTCCTATTCGTATGAAGCATAGCATGAACTCTGTCGATTTTGCATGTATGCAGAATGATGCGAATACGAACATTGGTGGTGGTCAGCTTTTTACACCAGACCGTGTTCAGCGTATGAAGGATTGGATAGAGGGCGAATATGTTAATGCTGGTACCCGTAAGGATAAAAATGGCAATTTGATTTATTCTTTGGATGCAGATGCTAATGGCTATTGGTTGAGTGGATTTACCGATGGTTATGCTTCTACCGATTTCTATGATGCAATATACAAAAAGCATACATTCTCTCAGGAGCACAATGTAAGTGCAACCGGTGGTGACGAAAAACTCAACTACTATGCTTCTTTTGGATATTTAGGTCAGGATGGTTTGATTAAGGTTGCTGATGAAGGCAGTAATCGATATACTGCTACTGCCAAGATTTCTTCACAGTGGACGAAATGGATGAAGTTTAACTACTCTCTCCGTTTTATTCGCAAGGATTATCATCGTCCTCAGTCTTTGGGTTCTGGTGTATATGAATATCTTGGTGGACAGTGGCCATGTGTTCCTTTGTATGATAGAAATGGTAATCTCTATAATGAGATGGTAAATACCATGACTAATGGTGGTACATATCGTTATCAGAATGATGAGTATAATCATCAGGTAGGTTTGGACATCGAACCAATCAAAAATTGGGTTACCCATGCTATCTTCAACTATCGTACATCCCATAATGAGAGTCATACAGATATGCAGCATACTTATCTGTATAATCTGAATGGTGAGGCTTACGACCAGAATAATTTTACTTATGTAGGTGAAGACTACTATAAGGATAATTATACCAATTTCCAACTCTATTCAGAGTATTCGTTCAATTTGCAGAAGAAGCATAACTTCCATATTATGGCAGGTTTCCAGTCAGAGGATGAGCGTATGAAGTACAAATATGCAGATAGAGCTGGTCTCATCGTAGGTAATAAGCCTCAAATTGATGGTACAACTGGTATTGATGCTTATGGTAATCCTGTGGATCCATCTGTGTCTGGCAATATGAGCCGTTGGACAACTTGTGGTTTCTTTGGTCGTTTGAATTATGATTATCAGGGCAAGTATCTCTTTGAGGTTAATGGCCGATATGATGGTTCTTCTAGATTCCGTCCGGGAAATCAGTGGAAGTTCTTCCCATCTGTTTCTGCAGGTTGGAATATTGCACAAGAGAACTTTATGCAGCCAATCAATGATTGGATTGGTCAGTTGAAGCTTCGTGTATCTTATGGTAACTTGGGTAACCAGAATGTTGGTACTTACCAGACTTATCAGAAGATTGGTGTATATGCCAACAATGGTATATGGCTGCAGAATGGTTTGAAACCTATGACAGCTTGGGCACCAGGCCTGGTTTCTCAGAATTTGACATGGGAAACCATCCAGAGTTTCAACGTCGGTCTTGACTTTGCGTTCTTGAAGGATCGCTTGCATGGATCATTTGACTGGTATGTACGTAAGACAAAAAATATGATAGGTAATGCCCCTGAGCTTCCGAGCATCTTGGGTACGGCTGTACCTGTTACTAACAATACCGACTTGCGTACTAATGGTTGGGAGTTGACTATCGGTTGGAACGATCGCTTGTCTAATGGCTTGCAGTATGGAATCAGCTTCAATCTCTCTGATGCCTATGCTACTATCACAAGATATCCTAATAACCCTTCTCATTCATTGGGTAACTATATTGAGGGACAGCGTATTGGTGATATCTATGGTTTTGAGACCATCGGTATAGCTAAGAGTCAAGAAGAGATGGATGCTCATATCGCAAAGGTTGACCAGAGTACAATTGACAATAACAAGTGGGGTGCTGGTGATATTATGTATCGTGACCTCAATAATGATGGTAAGATTTCCTGGGGTGCCAATACATTGGAAGATCATGGAGATCTTAAGAAGATTGGTAATTCCACACCACGTTATCTCTTCGGTATCGACTTGAATGCTGCTTGGAAAGGCTTCGATGTACGTTGTTTCTTCCAGGGAGTTATGAAGCGCGAGTATTGGGCTAGTACACGTTACTTCTTTGGTACTTTCGAATATGGTCGTTGGTATCAGATTTGCCTGGATGGTTTGCAAGACTATTATCGTGATGAGAACTCTTGGTCTGTTGTTAATGGCTTCCAGGAGACAAACAAGGACGCTTACTTGCCACGTGCAGCCTATAGCGCCAAGAATGAGCAGGTTCAGACAAAGTATCTGCAGGATGCTTCTTACATTCGTTTGAAGAACCTTCAGATTGGTTATACCTTGCCACAGGATTTGACACGTAAGATTTCTATTGAGAAACTTCGTGTTTACTTCTCGGGTGAGAACCTCTGGACAGGAACATCTCTCCGCAAGCAGTATGACCCAGAGACCATCGGTACATGGTATGGCAATGGATATCCATTGAACACAACCTTCTCTTTTGGTTTAAGTTTAACATTATAAATATTAGAATGATATGAAATTCAATATATCTTTAAAGGTTCTTCCTTTGTTGGCATGCGGTATGTTGATGGCTTCTTGTAATGATTTTCTGAAGCAAGAGCCTCTTACAGAAATTACTCCTACCGACTATTACAAGGATGCTACTCAGCTTCAAGCCGTAGCTAATGCTTTCTATCAGACTGTATTGCCATATCATAGTGGTGCAGGCTATGGTACTTTCGCATACGATAATGGTACAGATAATCAGACCGGTTCTGATGGCGATTCTAAGTATAAGAAAGGTAGTTGGAAGACTAGTAACGACAACTCTTCATGGAGTTGGAACAATATTCGTGATATCAACTATCAGTTGAATATAGCACAGTCTAACTATGAGAATGGATTGATTGCGGGTGATGAAAATAAGATTCGTCAATATATCGGCGAGTTGCACTTCTTCCGTGCTTATGCTTATTTCAGCTTGTACAAGAGCTTCGGTGACTTACCAATTGTGACAGAGGCCATGCCGGATAATGAGGCTATCCTTGTTGCTGCTAATAAGCGTAGTCCTCGCAACGAGGTGGCTCGTTTTATTCTTGCCGACCTGGATTCTGCCGTAACCTATATGGAGCCTGATGGTTGGGAAGCAACCACACGTATCTCTCCAGCTGTTGCTCATCTGTTTGCATCACGTGTAGCCTTGTTTGAGGGGTCTTGGTTGACCAACTTCGCTGGTACTCCGTTCGTTCCTAATGGTGAGGGATGGCCAGGAAAGGCAAAAGACTATAATGCCAATTATCAGTATCCTACAGGTAGCGTTGAGGCTGAAGCTCAGTTCTTCTTCAAGAAGGCGGTTGATGAGGCTGCCATTGTTGGTGATGCTTATGTAGGTAAATTGGATAAGAATACAGGTATCGTACCTCAGTCTTTATCTGATACCAATCCTTATTTCTATAAGTTTGGTAATACCGATATGTCTGCCTATCCTGAGGTTCTTCTCTGGAAGGCCTATAATAAGGGTAAAGGTGTGACAGATAACATTGAGGTAGCTGTAAACCGTGGTAATACCTATACAGGTTTTACCCGTGGTATGATTGATGCCTTCCTAATGGAGGATGGTAAACCAACTTATGCTCATCATGATGGATATGTATATGAAGATACAACGACTTATGCTGTGGTTCGCAATCGTGACCCTCGTTTGTTTATCTTCCTGAAACGCCCTGGTCAGAAGAACGTTCTTCAGGGTGAGGATAATACTATTGCAGCAGAGCAGGTTCGTCCTATCGAGCCAGTTCCACAAGTGTTTACCCGCTCATTTGACGTAACTTATACTACTGGTTATGCTATTCGAAAGGGTGGTACGTTCAATCAGAACTTGGCAGAAAACCAGGCTGGTTATACTGCATCTATCACATTCCGTGCAACAGAGGCTTTGCTCAACTATATAGAAGCTCAATATATGCTCGATCATCATTTGAATGCAAAGAGCATTTCATATTGGAAGGCCATCCGTGAGGCTGCTGGCTTTACTGGTGAGGCTGCTGACCCTCAGACAACTATTGCTGCCACAGATATGGCACAGGAGTTAAAGGGTTATACCGATGGTTCTGGTACACAATATGATTGGGGCGCATTTTCAGCTGGCAAGGCATTGACTGATCCTACTTTGTATAGTATTCGTCGTGAGCGTCGTACAGAGTTGATGGCTGAAGGTCTTCGTTGGATGGATTTGATTCGCTGGCGTTCACTCGATCAGTTGATGAAACAGCCTTATCAGCTTGAGGGCTTCCATCTTTGGAATACTCCAATGGAAAAATGGTATACAGTAGACCAGTTGGTAGATGATGGTTCTGTTACTGCTACTGTATCTTCTCGTAAGTTGACAGAGTATTTCCGTCCTTACCAGATTGTTTCTACCAATATGCTTTACAATGGTATGACATGGTCTATGGCTCAGTACCTACAGCCAATGCCTTTGCGTCAGTTTATGCTTACTGCTCCTGACCATAAGACATACGGTGATTCTCCATTGTACCAGAATCCATACTGGCCAATGGAACCAGATGAAGCTGCAGAGCAGTAATGCGATTCCTTTGGAATAACGAATAATTCGCCCAATAGCAAAGCATATAAGCTATTGGGCGATTTTTTTTTCAGCTCTTTTGATTTCTGTATCTAATCAAAATCAACTTAAAACATAAATTATGAAACATTCTAAACTGAAAACGGGGATAATGATAGTATTGTCATTGTTCTTTTTATTATCATTCGGCAGTTGCAGTTCCAGTAATGATTCCATAGGAACTGATACTCCTGTAAATCCCAAACCATCGGAGGTGAAAGTGATGGATAAATCAAAGATTGTTGACTATAATAAGTATCATTGTCCTGCAAAATGGAATGAAGGATTTGAGAAGGGAGCGGAGTACATGCTGCGCAGCGATGCCAAGTGGTCTTGGTGGAGAATGAAGCAGAGCGAGCACTTCTTTGTGTTCTGGGAGCCTGGCTTTGGAGATAATCCTAATGCTGAATCTGTACCGGAGGCTTTGCGTGTGGATATTGATGACTTGTTGCAGAAGGCTGAGCAGTTCTATAAGACCAATGTAGAGAAACTCGGTATGGCAACTGTCGGACAGGGAAAATCGGTTCTTGACAATCATAAGATGCAGATTTATCTCCTTTATCAGACAGAATGGCTTGCTACAGGTTCCGGCTATGATGACAAGATTGGTGCACTTTGGGTAAATCCATCTACCTGCAAGCCGGTTGGTTCAACCATTGGTCATGAAATAGGACACTCTTTCCAATATCAGGTTTCTGCCGACAAACTCTTCACGGGTGAGGTTACGCCAATAGATAAGGCTGATGGATCTCAGTTGGTGCCTGCTGGCTTCCGTTATGGATTTGGTGAAAATGGTGCTGGCGGTTGTGCTTATTGGGAACAATGTGCCCAGTGGCAGTCGTTCCAGGATTATCCTAACGAGTGTTTTGACCAGGACGCTCATTATGCTGTTTGGCTCAAGAATCATCATCGCCACTTCAACCATGAGTTCATGCGTTACGCAAGCTACTGGTTCCAGTATTGGTTTACCGAAAAGCATGGCATCGAGTCATACGCCCGTATCTGGAAAGAGAGCAAATATCCGGAGGATCCTCTCCAGACTTATATGCGCATCTATTGCAACAATAGTCTTGATGCACTCTACAAGGATTTGTATGCGTATAGTGCTCATTGTGCAGACTATGATTTCAAGGCTGTGCATCAATATAAGAAGGAGGCTGCCATCAACTATTCTACCAAACTGTATAAGAACGATGGCTATTATCAGGTGGCTTATACTAACTGCCCGGGTACAACAGGTTTCAATCTCATCCCGCTGAATGTTCCTGCTTCGGGCAAGGTAGGTGCAACGCTTGAGGGTTTGGCTCCTGGCTCTGCTTTGGCAGCTGCTGATCCTGGTACTGTGGTAGATGGAGATGGTAATGCCAAGAGTACTGTGACCAAGTATAATTCCCAGAGCAATACTCAGCAGAATTATCGTTATGGTTTTGTGGCTATCACCAAGGATGGCAAGTCGCATTATGGCGAGATGCATACAGGCAAGAAAGGCACGGCAACCTACGAAGTTCCTGTCAATACCGAGCGTTTGTACCTTTGTGTGCTGGCTGCTCCTGATAAGTATAATCGCAATGCCTGGGATGATGATGAGACCAATGATGAGCAATGGCCTTATCGTGTGAAGTTCTCGGGTACAGACTTGCTGGGTAACGTGACGATACCGGAAGGCGACCCTACTGACGTGGAGACTTCACTTGAGGTTAGTCTTGACGCAAGCAGCGAAAGCTATCCTCTGCATACCTTCAATCTCTTGAACGAGGGTGTGATGCAGAAGATAGCCGTAGCCTTCAAGATGCAACCATCAGAGATAGCTGCCGCCACCTTGGATGATGCCACAGTAAAGGCTGATGGATTCAATGGTCCTGCCGAGGGCAAGATAGCTGTGGGCTTGACCAATCCTAATGGCTCTATCTCTTATGCTTATTCAGCCAACGGTATCGGTTTCTGGATAGCAGAAGATGGTTCGGCAGGTACATGGGGCGATGGTACCAAGATTTACTTCGAGTATAATTCTGGTGCTTATGGATTGACTGTAGGTCATAAGCCTGGTGCTACAGAGAAGGGCAAAACTTACACCATCAAGCCTACCATGGTATATAATAAGGGTGGTAAATTGCACAGAGCAGTGATTACCATCAAAATGAAATACTAATCTCATTCTCCTTTCACAATTATTGTAGTGTGCTTATAGTCAGTTACTTAAGTGTGAAAGGAGAATTCTCGGAAACAACAATAATAATCTGCAGAAAAGACTATTAATATAAGGAGAAGGCAACTTAGTCTAAAGGAGAAAGCAACTATCACAAAAGGAATAGAAAAGGCTTCTTTGTATCGGATGACCCGGGTCATCCATATAGATGACGGGAGTGAGCCATATAGATGACCCGAGTCATCCATATAGACGAGCTTAGTCATCCAGCCGATAAACCGCCTCTTTTCGCCTGCCAATATCTATCCCTCATCCTTCTGGTTACTATGCTTCATCCCAACATTCATAACAAAAACACCCACTATTCACTATCAAAACACCCACTATTCACAATCGGAGCAAGGCACATCGCCACATTTAAGCTTATCCGTCAATTATCATCTCAAAATAAAGAGATTTTTCCTTTCACACTTAACTCTCTTATTTTCAGCATAATCCACATTCTGTGAAAGGAGATTTATTATCAACCTTAAATATTTTCTGCAAATTTATCCCTATAAAATTTGGTGGATTCAATAAAGTAGTACCTTTGCACCCGCTTAAGAAAACCAAGCAATAATCTTATCTCATCATATTATACATCAAAATGATGCAGGAATACGATATTTATATCAATTTAGACGATATTGCGAGCGTTTTTGCTAGATTATCAGTACTTTTGTGCCGTAATATCAATAACGCAAAAATATAAATAACGCAAAAATCATAACCGAAATGAAACGAATCTTCTTATCGCTGATACTCACAGCGGCAACCTTGCCTTGGGCTACTGCAGCCCTGGCGCAGCAGGATCCATCTGAGGCTCCTGCCACCAGACCCGTAAATCCTGTTTCTGCACCACAGAAACTCATCTTCGTACCGGACTCTCTGAAACCCTATGATTTCAATAAGGATGATGAGAGATGGTGCTGGCGACATAGTGCACAGACCCAGAATATCGTGTATTTCTGGGAAAAGCCATTCGGAGATAATCCGCAGAATCCTCCTTCGCTCGAAGGTAAGCCGATGAAATTCGACCTGGGTAATCTGCAGACTCAGGTAGAACGGTTCTACCGTTTCTTCCGCGATACCCTGAAATTCTCTCTGCCGGGAAGCATCTGCGACCAGTATAAAATGATGGTGATGGTGAACTATTCGCTAGAAGGAACCGCTTACGGCGGAACTTATGATGACTTTATCGGGGCGCTTTGGGTAACGCCTAACCGTATTCAGGATCAAAAACTCAATTGTCTGGCTCACGAGTTGGGACACAGTTTCCAGCTTCAGATCATGGCAGACAAAACGGGCGAAGCCTGGGGAGGAAGCGGTTTCTTCGAGATGACATCCCAATGGATGCTCTGGAGAGTGAATCCCGACTGGCTAACGGACGAGAAGTTTCACTTTGATGCCTTCAGACAACTTACCCATAAGGGTTATCTGCATCTGGACAACATCTATCATTCTCCATACGTGATAGAATGGTGGGCAGAGAAACATGGATTGGAAAGCATCGCCCAGCTCTATCGGGAAGGAAAAGTAGGAGAGGACCCGGTTGTTACCTACAAGCGGAAGTATAAGATGAGTCAGAAGCAGTTTAATGATGAGATGTTCGACTGCTACCGCCATCTCGTGAACTTCGATTTCGATTATGCCCGTAAGGAGACCCGACCTTATGCCTGCACCTTTGATACCAGGATGCTGAAGCAGAAGAATGGCTATCTCCGTCCGGATACAGCTTCGGTTCCTGAGAACTATGGTTTCAATGCCATCAAGTTGGAAATCCCGAAGGCAGGCAAGAAGGTTACTGTAGATTTCAGAGCCCTCGATGCCGAGGGTAAGGTGTTCAAGGCATCTAAGGACAAGATGGCACGAACCATCGGTTACCGTTATGGTTTGGTGGGAGTAACTGCCGATACCGATGAATGCATCTACAGTAAGATGGGCGAAGCGATGAACGGAAAGGTTTCGCTTGTGGCTCCAAAGTCCCAGCCTCTCAAGGCGCTCTATCTGGTGGTGATGGGAGCTCCTGCGAATCATTCGCTCGATCCATCTTCCCGCCGTTTCCCTTATGAGGTAAAAGTGAAGTAAGAACAACTTAATATTTCCGTTTATGAAACAACTTATGATAAGCCTCTTGTTGTTGCTTTCTTGTTTTTCTGTGCTGGCACAGGAAAAGACAGCCAACCGGGAGGTAAAAAAAGTCAAGAAGCTTTATGCCTTGTATGGTGGAACTTACGACTCTTTTACTCGTATGCCATTAGGTGCAAAGGTATTTCTGATGTTGAAGGATTCTACTATTGTAGATACCTTGTCGGCAGAAGTTTATAATAAAGATAGCTTCTTTAAGTTCCCTGTGGAGAAGGTTCGCCGGGATTATATCCTCAAAGCAACTTATCCAGGTTATTTCGATACATCCATCAACTATACTTTTGAGCCTAAGGGCAGAAAATATAATAATGCCTTGCCTAAGATATTGATGAAGAGAAATAATCAGAACTACGAGGCGCAGCTGGATGAGGTGGTTGTTAAAGCCACCAGGATTCAGGTGGTGCATCGTGGCGATACGATTGTATATGATGCGACAGCCTTTGCCTTGCCTGAAGGTTCCATGCTGGATGCCCTCATCAAGCAGTTGCCAGGTGTAGAACTCAAGGAAGGTGGAGAGATTTTCGTGAATGGAAAGAAAGTGGATTTTCTTACCTTGAATGGCAAGAAACTCTTCAAGGGCAACAATCAGGTGATGCTCGAAAACCTGCCTTATTATACGGTGAAGGATATCAAGGTGTTTAACAAGAAGCGCACTTTGGCAGAGCAGATAAGTAAAGGTGAGGGCAGGGACTATGTGATGGATCTGAGCCTGAAACGTGAATATATACAGAATGCATTAGCTACCATGGAAGCTGGTGGTGGAACCCAAGACCGTTGGTTGGCACGTACTTTCGGACTCTTGATGGGAGAAAAGCATGATGCGATGCTCTATGCCAATACCAACAATCTGAATGAGGATGGTACTCCAAGGAAAAAGGGCGATTGGCTTCCTTCTCGTTTCTCGGAAGGTGTGAAGACCAATCGTGAGGTAGGACTTTCTGTCCGTTCAGGTAATAAGGAGAAAACCATCGACAACGATTTCCAAACGACAGTAAAATGGAATGAAGAGAAGATAGAGAGTGAAAGTCAGGGGGAGGTATTTGCCAAGGATGGCAATATCTCAAAACAAGGGTTTACCAAGGAAAAGAATAAATACTTCAGCTGGCGACTGGAAGATGAATTCCAGCATTTTACAGATAAGTTTGCACTCTATACTAATTCCTATGTGAGCTATGACCATGCCAAGACCCTATCTTCGGCTGGAACTTCTACTTATCGTGACCAACTGATTAATGAAAGTTTGAACCAAGGTCTCGTTAAGGCTGATTATCTTTATGCGGGTACGAGGCTTGACCTTAAAAAAAGTTTTTCGTGGGGTGATGCTATTAGTTTTACTTCAAGCATAAACGTTTCTCATAATAAGCCAAATGATACCTATTCGCTCAATAAGATGAATTATGCAGTCGAAGGTACTAAGGATGTACGTAATCTCTATAGTGACCAGCACAAGCATTCCTATGATTATAGTTTTGGAGTGAGGTATGAATTGAGTTTATCTCATGGGTGGGCTATCAATATCCCTCTATCATTCATGCAGCAGTATGAGAATCGCCATCATTCCAACTATCGTCTGGATCGTTTGGATGAGGGGGGATTTGATGAGTTAGGCATATTGCCTTCTACTACCGACCAATGGATGAAGGCGCAGGATGCAGACAATACCTATAGTTCAGACTTGTGGAAAAAAGGTTGTAAAAGTGAACTCCAGTTAATCAGACAAGGTGATGAGGAATTCTTGCAAATTGTCTTACCTCTAGAGTGGCAACAAGAACAGTATCACTATATGAGACTGGATATGGACACGGTGGCGAAGAGAAGAAAGTTTCTTTTTCAGCCCCAGCTTTTTTATACGAACTGGGGCAGGAATTCTAAGCAGATAGATTATAGCCTCAGTATGAAACAGCCTGACTTTGCCGATCTGATGCCATACGGCGATGATACCAATCCTCTGGCTGTTCGTATCAATAATCCAGACCTTAAGATGCTGATTCACCATCATCTGGGAGCTTATATGAGTTGGAGTTCTGATTCTACCGACTTGAGCAGATGGGTGGCTATGGAGGCTAATTTGGTGAGGAACTCATGGGGTACGCGCACCTCTTATAATACAAAGACGGGTGCTTTTACCTATAGGAATGACAACGTGAACGGCAACTGGGATGCCAAATTGGCTGCAGGCTTCTCACGTTCCATAGATAAGCAGCATCGCTTCCGTTTCTCGGCAGATGCAAAACTGGGTTATGTGCGCAGCGTGGATTTCGACATCGACTACGATAACAAGGGGGCAGAACTGAGTAAGGTGAATACCTGGAGTCCATCAGTAGGCGCAAGCCTGACCTATCAGCTCAAGGATTTCCTATGGAAGGTGAAGGGAAAGTATGAGGGAAAGTACAGTTGTAGTAATCTGGAAATTTTTGAAGACATCAAAGCCTGTGATTTCCAATATGGCACGGAACTGCAATATACCATCCCTTGGATGAAAGTGGGTATTCAGACAGACCTCATTATGTTTACCCGAAAAGGTTATAACAGTAACGAGATGAACACCGACGATTTGGTATGGAATGCCATGTTGACCCGTACCTTCTGCAAGGGAAATGTTACAGCCAAGCTTCAAGCTTACGACTTGTTGCACCAGTTGACCAACAAGGTTTATACCGTCAATGCTCAGGGCAGAACCGAAACTTGGTATAATACCATCCCTCGTTACGTGATGTTCTCGTTGGCGTTCAAGCTTCATAAGAAGGCAAAAAATGCGGAATAGTCATCTTTTATGCTTTTAATTATGAGGTTTGATAATAATACAGAAAACCATCCGATATAACTAATGCTATCGGATGGTTTTCTGTATTATTATTGTTTAAACAAGTCTCTCTATATCTTCTATTGAAAGGCCTGTACCTTTGGCAACTTGCTCTTGTGTGAGCCCCATGCCGAGAAGACGCTTTGCGGTGGCCAACTTTTCTTTGGCAATACCTTCTTCTCTGCCTTCTTCCTTCGCTGTATCGATCGAATTTTTAATATCTCGGTAAGCCTTGAGGCTGTCTTCATATTCTCGTAGCTCTTGTTGACTGAATTTTGCGATTTCTGCTTCTTCAAACAGCTTCGTGAAAATTCTTTCTTTTAAAGCTTTCGGTCGTTTGTCAAGCTTGGGTAAATTCTTGAGTACATAGAGCCATTTGTCATACAGCGTTTCTAGCTCTGTCTCGCTTTTGTTGAACTTTGCAATCTCAATATACTTGAAAGAAAGCTTGTCGTTAAAGACCTTGAATGTCTTTTTGTCTAGCAGGCCAACATCGTGGTTGATTTCTTTTTGGTCGAAAGCTTCTTCCTTAAAATCAAAATTGAGCAACGCTACCGTGTAAACATGGGCTAGCTTGAAATTCCAATCCTGTCCTTTTGGTGCTTGCTCTCTGATAGGAAATGTAGAGTAGAAGAGAGAACGGTCTTTGAAATATTTCTGAAAAGCGTTCTGCATCTCAACAATGAACTTTTCTCCTTTCTCATTTTCACAATACACGTCAAAGATAGCTTTGCGCTCAGCGAAAACATCACCAACGTGCTCGCTATTGAGGTAGCGGACATCCTTAATGACTTGCTCTCCATCAAAAAGTGAATTTAGAAAGTTGATGAGCAAGTCTTTATTTGGCTTTGTTCCAAAGATACGTTTGAAACCAAAGTCGGTAAGTAAGCTGATATATCGTTCTTCTGATAATCTCATAATCTGTTCTTTTTATAGATTCTTTTGGCAAAGATACGACTTTTTATAATATCTCCCAAGTTTTTTTGCACAAATCTATCATTCTGATGTGATTTTTGACGAATCTTTAAGATGTTCTTTGGGAAAATACGATATTTGTATCATTTTAGACGATATTGCGACCGTTTTAGCTAGATTATCAGTACTTTTGTGGCGAAATATAAATAACATAAAATGACAATCGAAATGAAGAATAAGACTTTATTATCGACATCTCTCGCCTTGATGATGGCGATGCCGATGCAGGCACAACAACTCAAAGAGTATGCGGGGGATGCAGAGCTACGCATCCCGGAATGCAAGATAACGGCACCACCCAAATCTATGCATTTAGATAAATTTTATAAGAAATACGTGGATGTGAATGGCATTCCGATCGTAACGTCATGGCGAGTGCCAGACTCATGTATAGTGGCTGCGCATCATACACTCTATGCTATGACGAGTATGTTAAAACCAGAGGTGTTGGAAGCGATGAAAAAGCATGGAACTCGTGTAGCTATTATGGCTAGATATGAGGGCGAGACCGACATCCCAGAACATCATTTCATGATCAATGACACTACGGTGAATATGGATGTGCGGGCTCGAGGAATGGAAGGAACGATGGAAGTACCTGTCACAACCTGTGCAGAAGAGAACATCCTTGCTTACCAAATAGATAAGTATCATGCCGAGGATATCCTCATCCATGAGTTTGCGCATTCCATTCATTTGATAGGTATCTATCAGGTGGATCCTACCATCAATGAAAAGCTAGAGTCGCTTCTTGCCAAGGCGAAAGCTCGTGGCATTTATGCCAATACTTATCGATTGGACAATGGGATGGAATATTTTGCCGAGGCTGTACAAGACTGGTTTAATGTAAATGCTGAGGTACAACGTGCTGACGGCAAGCATAACTGGATTAACACCCGTGAGGAATTGCTGGCGATGGATCCTGATATGTATCATCTGTTGGCACAGTATTTCCCTGCTACTCAATTACAGATAAGCAAGCACAAGAAGCAAAACATTTATACTTGCGATTATACAGACTTGAGCCCACTTTAAAAAGTAAGGCTTGTTTTAAATATTTATATTTCACGAAAATA
>ERZ1034713.176-NODE-176-length-41184-cov-7.384109_pt1 | contig 41184 bp, 30 predicted proteins | sample MGYA00520692_ERZ1034713 | MGnify/ENA primary metagenome ERZ1034713 (study PRJEB33766, sample SAMN09781717) | gut metagenome | biome: gut microbiome | host: Homo sapiens | place: Madagascar | study: EMG produced TPA metagenomics assembly of the PRJNA485056 data set... | reverse complement strand
ATTAACCCACTAAAATCTTAATAGATGCTGTATTAGTAGGCTTTTAGGAATTCCTCGCAAAGTCACACCTTCTTCAGCCACTTCTTCCGCTCCATGCGTACAAGGAATATCGCGCCCCTGAAGCAAAGCTCTGCAGCCATCGCAATCCACACACCAACAAGTCCATATCTGCCGACAAGCAGGAATGAAAGAACAACTCGAACAGCCCAGAGACTGAAAAAATTCATAAGGCTTGAAACAAGAGTATCTCCTGCCCCACGAAGCACACCGGTTACTACAATTGATGCGCCATACAGCGGTTCTGCAAATGCTTCAATTCTAAGTATCCTCACACCAAGCTCTCTTACTGCCGGGTCAGGTGTAAGAATTCCAATCATAAACGGTGCAAATATGAACATAAGAAGTCCGGTGAACGCCATGATTCCCATTCCGAAAGCAACTGAAATTCTTCCAAAAGACAACGCAAGCTTTCCTCTGCCTGCACCTATACTCTGTCCGACAAGCGCCGTTGCAGCTTCCTCAATTCCGTAAGCCGGCATATAACACAGGCTTTCCGCAGTTATTGCAAATGAGTTGGCAGCCACAGCCACAACTCCTAACGGTGCAACAATTCTTGTTATCGTAATCATAGCCCCGAACATAACTACATTTTCAAATGTAACAGGAAGCGATAAAACAAATGACTTCTTTATTGTCGCAAGACCTGCCTTCCCATCAGAATCTGTTCCATAACCTTTTGAAAGCATAGGTGTTCTGAACATCAATACATAAAACATAATAATTGTAGTGACAATCTCTGCCGCTGTTGTTCCGAGTGCTGCACCCATAACTCCAAGACCAAAGCCAAAACCATGCCAACTGAATATGAATATAAAATTGAATATAACATCAAGTAAACAGTTCATAGAATTAAGGATTCCCGGCGTCCTCGTATTACCACAGCTTTGAAGCATTCTCGTACCAAGACGGTTAAAACCTAATGCCGGCATAGACAATGATGTTATAAGAAAATACATTGTCGCATCCTTCTGTATCAACTCTTCTCCACCGAGCCATGCCGGGAGTCCCCAGCTTATCATGGCTCCGGCAGCACCAATAATAATTGATATAAGAAGAACAATTCCAAATGACTGTAAGAATACTCTTCTTGCCCTGTTAAACTTCTTTGCCCCGACAAGCTGTGCCACCTGAATTGAAAATCCAAGTGATGGCGCAGAAGCAAGGCTTCCAAGCAGCCATGTCGTTGTCGATACAAGACCTATTGAAGCCGAACAGCCTGCCCCAAGTCTTCCAACCATAGACGCATCAATATATTGCATTATAATTGATGACACCTGTGCCAGAATCGTAGGCAGACTCAGCATAATTACAAGTCTTATCTTCTGTTCAAATGTAATCTCTTTATTATCTCTTATATAGGAAAGTGTATCTTCCTTCATTTAGCATTACCCTTCTACAATATTTTTAGCATGCTCTAGAGCTTCATCAATATTGGCACAGAAATTATCTCTTCCAATCTCATCCGCAAAGCCAGCATGCTCCATTACTGACATAGGCTGTTCATTAACATGTGAAAGAATCATAACTGCGCCATGTCTTTTACATACTGCATGAATATTTCTTAAAGATCTGAGGGCAGTAACATCCATTGCTGGAACACCTCTCATTCTTACAATAACTGCCTTAGAGCCTGATACTGTCTGGATATCAAGGAATTTATCTGCAGCTGCAAAGAACATAGGCCCGTTAATCTCATAAACAAGTGTATTCTTAGGAACCTGCTTAAGATTAATACTGTCAGGATCATTATTCTCATCTATATTATCACCAATATATTTCCAGCTCTTAACCTCAGTAACATCAGCCATTCTCTTAAGGAAAAGAAGTGCTGTAAGCACAACACCAACTTCAATAGCAACAACAAGGTCAAATACAATAGTAAGTACTGCTGTTGTAAGAAGTACAAGAATATCGCTCTTAGGTGAAGTCTTACAAAGAGAAATCATTTCTCTCCAGCCACTCATGTTATAAGCTACCATGAAAAGAATCGCTGCAATTGCCGGCATTGGAATCCATGCTGCATATGGCATAAGCACAACAAGGATAAGAAGAAGTGTTACAGAATGGACCATACCTGCAATTGGTGTACGTCCACCATTCTTAACATTAGCTGCTGTTCTCGCGATTGCGCCTGTTGCCGGAATTCCACCGAATAAAGCTGACACAAGATTACCTGCACCCTGCGCAACGAGTTCCATATTAGGCTTATGCCTGCTTCCAATCATACCATCAGAAACGACACATGATAAAAGTGACTCAATACCTGCAAGTACGGCAATTGTAAATGCATCCGGCAAAAGATTCTTAACCATTGTTATATTAACATGTGGTATGCTGATACCCGGCAGCTTGCTTGAAATTGTATATAAATCTCCGATAGTCTTAGCCTGCATTCCAAGTTTAACCATAATTACAGAAACTATAACAGCAATTAAAGATGCTGGAATCTTCTCTAACTTCTTAAATTTAGGCCATACAATAAGAATTGCAAGTGAAACACCACCTACAACAAGTGCCTGCCAGTTAAATGTGTTGATACATTTGAATACTGCCTTTAATTTATCAAGAGTCTCTATAGTCGGGCCGGTATATGCAGAAGTATCAAGACCTAAGAAATCCTTAATCTGACCTACAAGAATAGTAACAGCTATACCAAATGTAAATCCTGTTGTAATTGTATAAGGAATAAATCTGATAAGATTACCAAATTTAAGAAATCCCATGATAATAAGGATGATACCTGCCATAATAGTTGCGACAATAAGACCGTCCATTCCGTTCTGTGCCACAATTCCAGCAACAATAGTTGCAAATGCGGCTGTTGGTCCGGCAATCTGAACCCTGCTTCCGCCAAGGAACGAAATAACAAAACCTGCAAATATAGCTGTGTAGATACCCTGCTCAGGACCTACTCCTGATGCAAGCGCAAGTGCAATAGATAATGGTAATGCGATAATTGCAACGATAATACCTGCAATAACATCATTAACAAACTGCTTCTTAGAATAGCCTTTCATTACATCAAAAAGCTTTGGTACGAATTGATTCATTGTTTTCCCCTTAAGTGGTTTTACCACATTTCTCATATTTTATAAAATAATGCAGAACCTTACTGCGGATATATGTAAATTCCGGTTTTAAAGCCAGAAATAATAAGAATAAATAAGGCTGCACACCCATTAATAGCTGTGCAACCTTAGTCATGTCAAACATATTAATATTTAGTTAGTCACGATTACTCTGCTGTAGAAGAAGTATCATTTACTGTGACATTATTACATACAAACTCAACTACCTTCTGATAAAGTACCTGATATCCTATCTCAGAATTCATTTCTCTTCCATAAGTATCAAGGATTTCCTGATAATCATTATATCCATAATATGAAGCAAGTTCTTCTCCTGTTGAATTAATTTCATCTGCTTCAACTGTAATATTATTATCAGCAGCAATCATTGTAATAATCATTTTCTGTAAAAGATACTGCTTAGCATAGCTGTCTGCATAATCACTAAATGCATCTAATGAATCAAAGTTATATACACTCTTAAGATACTGCTCTTTTGATGAATATGATGAGCTGTATGATTCATATTCTGCATCAACATTGCTGTTAAGTGTCTTTAATAAATCTGAAAGTTCTTCACTTGGATAATCTGAAACATCAAGTCCATCTGTCATCTGTGAATATGCTGTATCAAATACTTCGCTTGATCTGCTTGATGATGCCTGTGTATTAAGATAATCCTTAACATAAGCTCTTAAATCATCAACTGTTGAAAGTGTCTGATCCTGAACGCCTAACTTTGATGAATTCTCTGTTACCCATTCATCTGTAAGCTCTGGAACTACTTTTACATCAATTTCCTTAACTGTTACTGTAAATACAACCTGCTTTCCTGCAAGGTCTGAATTCTGGTAGCTTTCTGGGAATGTACATGGAATATCTGTCTCTACACCAACTGTAAGTCCAACAAGTCCTTTATCAAGGTCATCGATAAATTTACCTGAACCAATTGTGTAAGAAGCATCTGTTGCTGTTCCACCTGAAAATGCTGTTCCATCAAGCTTTCCACTATAGTCAAGCTTAATTGTATCACCTGACTTTGTTGAGCCTGTTGTCTGCACATCAGTTGTTGAAGTTGCCTCAAGAAGACTCTGGATATAACTTTCTATATCAGAATCCTCAACTATATAATCAGATTCAGCAAGATCGACTGACATACCCTTCCAGTCTGGAAGTGATACAAATGTCTTATATACATCTGCATTAGCTGAAATTGTTGCTGCATATTCATCTGCATTTATCTCTGTGTTAACTGTTGAAGGTGTCTTATCAACTTCCTTCTTTTTTGAATCACATGCTACTAAAGATGCTGCAAGTGCACCAACAAGTAACACACTGAATAATTTCTTTTTCATATACTTCCTCGTTTCTATATACATAAACATTAGCTGCTTAACAGCAAGCCTTATATTTATAGCACATTTGCAGTAAAAATAAAAGTAATTTCACACTAATTTCACTTTTTTATACAGCATTAAACTGTTATAATCTCAATGTACTGAAACATTTTGGAGGATGCCGTTTAAACACGGTAATTATTCTATGAAGAAATTTAATAAAATAACACATTTTTCTTATCTGGCGGTTTTAATAATTTTAAGCAGCTTTATGTTCACCGCCTGTCAGGAGCCAGCAGTTACTCTGACAACACCTGAGTCCGTGAATGGATTTAAGCTGAACACATTTGTGCAAATTGACTCATACACCAGTGTTTCTAAGAATACGCTTAATGATGCCCTCAATCTGTGTGACTACTATGAAAATATTTTTTCAAGAACTAAAGAGGACAGCGAGTTAGCAAAGGTCAATTCTAATCAGACGACCAGCATATCAAAGGAGCTGTATGAATTAATCAGCGCAGGACTTGAATATGCTGCTTTGAGCAATGGCGCATTTGACATAACAATAGGAAGCGTTTCAAGTCTGTGGGACTTTACAGCAGAATCACCGAAGGTTCCTGACAGTGATAAAATTGCCGAAGCTCTCACGCATGTTGATTACACTAAGATAAATGTGACTGATAACGGAGACGGAACTTACTCAATAATCAAGCCCGATGATGTAATATTAGACCTTGGGGCTGTTGCCAAGGGATATATTGCTGACAAAATCAAAGATTTTCTTGAGGAAAATGGCGTAAAGCGTGCTATAATCAATCTTGGTGGCAATGTTTTGTGTATCGGTAAAAAAACTGATACGGACAACTTTGGAATTGGCGTAAGAAAGCCATTTGCAGCCAACAATGAAGTACTTGTTGCACTTTCTGTTGATAATTCCTCTGTTGTATCATCCGGTAATTATGAACGGTATTTTTATGCTGATGACGGCACATTTTACCATCACATACTTAATCCGGCTACAGGTTATTCTTATGACAATGACCTGTCCGATGTCACTATTTTATCAAAGGACTCCCTCACTGGAGACTGCTTAAGCACCACTGCTTTCTGCCTCGGACTTGAAGATGGCATGAAGCTTATTGAAAGCCTTGATGGCATTGATGCCATATTTGTCACTAATGAAGGGGAAATACATTACTCAAGCGGTGCAAAGGCTTATGTAAAGGGATGATATTCATATAATGCTGCTTTGCATGTATGATATTGTATTCCTGCAATGCTGCTTCAATTAACATGAAAATATAAAATGAAATGGAGAACATATAATGATAAGACTTATATTAATAGTTATATTTGCAATAATAATATTCTTTGCCAGCCTTATAATGCTTCCTGTATTCTGGCTTATCGGCAAATTTAATCAGGATGCTAAGGACCGCGGAAGCCTCCGCTTTGTACAGGGTGTTTTTAAAATTGTACTTTTCCTATCTGGTGTTACAACCACTGTAAAAGGTCTTGAAAATCTTCCTAAAGACGGGGAAACTGTACTTTTTGTAGGTAATCATCACGGTTTCTTTGACACAATCATTTCTTACACATATATGAAACCAAGAACAGGCTTTGTTGCCAAGAAAGAGATTGAAAAAGTTCCGCTTCTTAATATATGGATGAGATATCTTTACTGCCTCTTCCTTGACAGAAAAAACATGAAAGAAGGTTTAAAGACTATCCTTACCGGTATTGATTACTTGAAAACTGGAACTTCAATTGTTATATTCCCTGAAGGAACAAGAAATAAAAGCAATGACGGTGTTCTTCCTTTCCATGCAGGAAGCTTCAAGCTTGCTGAAAAATCAGGCTGCAAGATTATACCTATGGTTCAGAACAATACCGCCGCTGTATTAGAAGATCACCTTCCATTCTTTAAAAAGACTCACACCGTGCTTGAATTTGGCAAGCCAATTGACGTTGCCAGCATGGATCGTGAACAGAAAAAGACACTCGCTAAAGATGTGCAGGATCTTATTGAGAAGATGTACGAGGAAAATAAGGCGCTTGTGTAGATTTGTGTGAAAGGGGACGGTCGTGAGGCAGAAGTATATGCCAGCTTCGGACGCGCTCCCGCTCGGGCGAATGCGTAGCGGATACTAAGCGCACTTTCTCACTTCGTGAGAGGCGTTTGCTAAGTACCGACGCATTCTTACGGTCCGAAGCTGTCATATACTTCCGCCTCATGACCTTACACTTCACACAAACTTACAGTTCGCTTTGGTTTCCCTTTGGGAAACCTCGCTTGGGTTGGGCTGCTCCTGCAACGGTTGTAACCGTTGCGGTGCAGCCCTTCTGTGTAATAAAATATTCGCCTCTCTTCTGCCCGCCGCAGGCAGCGTCATTACCGGCAAAGCCGGTAATAAGCGTTTTCTACCGGGAAGATGGGCGTGGATGTGTATATATGCCGGTTTTGGACCGTAAGAATGCGTCGGTACTTGGCAAACGCACCTCACATCGTGAGGAAGTGCGCTTAGTACCCGCTACGCATTCGTCCAAGTGAAAACGCGTCCAAAAGCGGCATATATACACATCCACGCCGACCTTCATGGCAGAAAAAAAGACTACACCAGCATAGCCGCTAATGTAGTCTCTCGTTCTTACTTATTCTTCTTGAAAAGTCCCTTCTTTTTCTTCTCAGGAACTACAATCTTTCCACCTCTTACTGACTTGATACCTACAATATAAATACCACTTACTTCAGCTTTAATCTCAGCCTTAATTGGAATCTGGTCATATACCTTAGGATCACACATAAGTGACATAACTCTTGGTCCAATCTTTGCCTTAACGATTGGCATCTTACGACCTCTGAGAGCCTTAGGTGTCTGATCTAAAACCATCTTAGGAAGTCCGGCATCTTTCAGTTTCATCATCTTCTTATCAATGACAAGCATCGACATAACCTGCTTTGCAGCCTCTAACTGGGCGTTATTAGCTTCCTGCTTCTTCTGAAGTTTTCTACCAACAATAGTAAGTGCAACAAGTGCTGCTATAAGTACAGCAATAACTATCAATAAAACAATACTCCAAACTGGCATATTTACTACTCCTTCGTTAACTTTTCATATACTAGTCAATTATATCAAAACAATCTGTAATTGCAAGTGTTTTGTGTTGGACTTGGGTCGGAGTATATGGGTATATGTCATTTCCAGACACGCTCCCGCTCGTGGAAGTGCGTAGCGGACACTAAGTTCACTGCCTCACTTCGTGAGGTGCGTTCACTAAGTGCCGACGCACTTCCAACGGTCTGAAAATGACATATACCCACACACTCCGACCACCTCCCCACAAAAACTTGCTTGGTTCCTATGGAACCATCGCTCTCTGCGTAAGCACTCTCACCAGCCCAACCTCCGCCAAAGCGGACAGGGGAAGTGACAGCATAAGGGTGCAGGGTGTGTATATGCTGTAGCGTAAGACCGTTGGAAAGGCGTCGGCACTTGGCAAACGCATCTCACGAAGTGAGACAGTGCGCCTAGTACCGCTACGCCTTTCCACGAGCGGGAGCGTGTCTTACGATACAACATATACACACTCTGCCCCGTCCGTCTGCCACTTTTCCCTTAGTCTGTCAACCTGTGCAGCAGCGACATCTTCATATCATAATATGCCGGGCTCATGTCGAGATAGTGGTTATGAGGATTCTCAAATCTCTGCTCCTCTTCCCATATATTGTTAGTGAGCTGATCCTGAACATACTTCTTAATCTCATCAATAGAAACTCTGTCCATTACACGCTTGCCGTTCTTTACAACAAGCTGCTGTAACTCAACTGCTGTGCAGTTTTCAAAATATCTGTTCTTCCAAGGCTTTACAGGGTCTACATAACGGTATGGCTGTGAAAGGTCAACTTCTTCGTCTGCCCCTGCTATAAGGTCTGCTATTGCCTTCTTATTTTCATCATATATTCTGTAAACCTTCTTAAGTCCCGGATTAGTTATCTTCTCAACATTCTCAGAAATCTTAATTCTTGGCTGGAATACTCCATTCTCCTCTACTGCTGCAATCTTGTATACAGCTCCAAATACAGGATCAGACTTTGCTGTTATAAGTCTCTCACCTACACCAAAGCTGTCAATGCAGCCACCCTGCTCTAAGATTGACATAATAGTCCATTCATCAAGACTGTTGGAGACAACAATCTTGCAGTCATTAAGACCTGCGTCATCAAGCATTTTTCTTACCTTCTTAGATAGATAAGCAAGGTCACCACTGTCAAGACGGATACCCTTAAGACGCTTACCCATTGGCTCAAGCACTTCCTTTGCACATCTGATGGCATTAGGAATACCTGATTTAACAACATCATAAGTATCTACAAGAAGCACAGTTGCATCCGGGTAATTCTCTGCATAATGCTTAAATGCTTCAAATTCATCACGATAGAACATTACCCAGCTGTGTGCCATTGTTCCACTGATTGGAATATTAAACATCTGACCGGCAAGAACAGTAGCTGTTCCAACTGCACCACCGATGTAAGCTGCTCTTGCGCCATATACTGCTGCATCCATGTTATGTGCACGTCTTGCACCGAAATCTGATACAGCACGCCCCTTAGCTGAACGCACGATTCTTCTTGTCTTAGTTGCAATAAGAGACTGGTGGTTAACCTGAAGAAGAATTGCAGTCTCAACAAGCTGTGCATCAAGTAACGGTGCAACAACAGTAATTACAGGTTCGTTAGGGTACATAATAGTTCCTTCTGGAAATGAATATATATCTCCCCTGAACTTAAAATCAGCAAGATATGTAAGAAATTCTTCCCCAAAAAGTCCCTGACCTCTTAAGTATTCAATATCATCTTCATCAAAATGCAGATTCTCAATATATTCAATAATCTGTTCAAGACCTGCAAATATAGCATATCCGGCATTATCAGGATTCTTTCTGTAGAACACATCAAATGCAACCTTTCTTTCCTTGTCCTCATCCTTAAAATAACCATTAGCCATTGTAAGTTCATAAAAATCCATGACCATTGTAAGATTTCTCTCATCAAACTGTTTCTTCATAACTACTCCTTTTTCAAAGAAAAATGTACTATTCATCAATTCTAAGTTCTCTGGTTGTTATTGTTATCTGCATATCACAATCTGAAAGATGTTCACAATTCACTTCCATACCATACACAAGATATATACTTATTGTATCCTCAGTTCGCTCAATTTCAAGACTTTTTGTAATAATCCCCAGACTCATATTTCCATAAGGTGTCTGGTAATAAGTCATATTTTTACTGCCCATGGTAAACCTCATCTTCGTAGATACAACGCCTTTCTTTGTCACCTCTACGCTGTCACCATCAATCTTGATTATGCTGTTTGACCGTTCCTGTGAATCGTCATATACTTCCTCATACCGTATATATTCCTTGCCGTTAACAACTGAGTATATGCCAACATTTATAACTTCAACCTCATCGTCCTGTGACTCAATTACTTCAACCTCTTCACCATCACATGAGGCTTCCTCGTCCATTGTTCCCGTATATAAGCCTTTAATCTTAATAAAGACCTTATCCTTATTATTCAATCGTCCTTCCTCCACTAACTGCTTATAACCCAAGCAGTTCATTTATAAATGTTAAATATTTGAATCTTACTTTACAGCCCCTGTCAGTTACTGTCTTATATTCTTCGTCTGTAAGAACTCCTGCAAGCTTTTCCTTAGAATCCTCTGGAACTACGCCATACACTGCATCTACAAAACATAATGGCGGATACAGCACACACCACCAGTTCTTCCCCTCTGCCTCTCCTATGTCAACTCTGAAAGCCTCATAGTATCCTGCTGGAAATGTGACATCTCCGTAAGACTTCACTGGAAAATAACTTCTCTCAAAATATACACTGACATCTTCCATAAATCCATTGTCACGCAATGTTTTAATTGCAACATTTCTGATATTATCACTCTCCGCCTCCAATATTTCTCTTGACTGCGAAAGTGACTCCGAATCTGAAAGTGCCGGTCTTATGTAATCAACTACAGCTTCCTTAACCTTAAGCTTAACCTCCTGGTCTTCCTGTGAATCGCTGTTGGCCCTCACATGGAATCTGATAATACTCTCTGAGATACCTTCCGTAACCGCCTCTAAATTCCCGGCATAAGATACCCTGTAATATCCAACCAGTCCACTGACTGCAATAATAACAATAAGCAGAATACAAAGTTTCTTTTTCATACATACCTCCCTGTTTTACAAAGCAGATTACGACTGCTGCCAGCTCATCTGCCCCGCATTTATATCTTCATATCAGGGAGTATATCCATATATTTCCATTATAAACATTAATATAAAACAAAGGCTGGCACCAAAAGCCAGCCTCCATGTAACCTTAGAGATTATTTGTTAAGAAGTCTGATAATACCCTTTTCCTGATTAGTAATATGCTGTCTTATAACAGTCTTAGTATTCTCCTCATCTTTCTTAGAAAGCTTGTCAATAATGTCATTATGTTCACTTATAAGGATAGAATGTGCTCTCGCGTCCTTAACATACTCAAGTCTGTATCTGTACATCTGCTCTCTTAAATTATTAATAATCTGAATAAGTCTCTGATTATCTGTCATTGCATATATAATATCATGGAAATTCACATCAGCATCTACAATTGCAACCACATCCTTAGATATAATTGCTGCTTCGAATCTCTTATTTGCCATCTTAAGCTCTTCAATACGCTCCGGAGTAACATTGCGGCATGCAAGTGTTGCTGCAAGCTCCTCAAGTGCTGCTCTTACCTCAAGAACATCTCTCATGTCCTTCTCTGTTATATGGGCAACCTCTGCTCCCTTTCGTGGAATCATTATAACAAGTCCTTCCAGCTCAAGCTTTCTGATTGCCTCTCTTATAGGAGTTCTGCTCACTCCAAGCTTATCGGCGAGTTGAATTTCCATAAGCCTTTCACCCGGCTCCATCTCACCACGAAGAATCGCCTGTCTTAAAGTATTAAAAACCACATCTCTTAATGGGAGATAGTCATTAACATCCATCTTAAGTTCACCTTTCATATAAAACCTTGCCTTTCTCTATTACTCTGATTGTGTATTATTTCCATACATATTATGGTGTAAATGTTTCCGTTGTATACACCTGCCTTGCCTCACCCTTCTGTCTTAAGAACTGCTGACAGGCTATCATTGATTGTTCATCTGGAAATATTCCAAAAACTGTCGGTCCGCTGCCACTCATCATGGCATTAATTGCACCATGTTCTATCATATCTTTCTTAATGCTGTCAATGACAGGATACAACGGCACTGTAACTGACTCTAAAACATTTCCCATTCTTGAAGCAACAAGTGCAACATCCTTTAACTTAATAGCCTCAATTATTCCATCTATATCCGGATGCTGCTTAACATCTGTGTTATCCAGTTTCTCATACACAAGCTTAGTTGATACATTTACCGGAGGCTTTGCTATAAGAATATGACAAAATGGCATATCCGGAAGCCTTGTAAGCTTCTCTCCAATTCCTTCAGCTAATGCTGTTCCTCTCATAAGACAGTATGGAACATCTGCCCCTATCTCAACACCAAGCTTCATAAGCTCTTTCATTGGAACATTAAGCTCGAAAAGCCTGTTCATTCCAAATAACGCACATGCCGCATCACTTGAACCTCCAGCCATTCCTGCCGCAACCGGAATGAATTTATTAAGATCAACCTCAATTCCACCATCCAGCTTATACTTATTCTTCATAAGCATAATTGCCTTATAAACAAGATTATTCTCATTAACCGGTAGAAATCCTATATTAGTCTTAATTCTTATCTCTTCCTCCGGAATCCTTGTCATTATAATACGGTCATACAAACCAACCGTCTGCATTACCATTCTTACATCATGATATCCGTTCTCGCGTCTTCCAATAACATCAAGTCCAAGATTAATCTTGGCTCTTGCCTTTAATCTGATACTTTCCATATATTACCTAACCTTGTATACAAAATCCATTTTCAAAACTATTATATTAAAGATATTGTATGAAATCAAGTACAATCTCAAAATGCTTCATTCTTACGGTATTTATGCGGAGATATGCCCTTTGCTTTCCTGAATGCATCTCCAAAATAATTGCTGTCATTAAAACCGCATTCAAATGCGATATCAGTAATAGACTTATTCGTTTCAAGCAGCAGATTGCAGGCATTCTGAATTCTTACATTTATGATGTATTCCTTAAAACCGAACCCCGTTGCAGTCTTGAATTTCTTTGAAAGATATGACCTGCTTAAATTAAACTTATCCGCAACACTCTCTAAAGACAGATTATCTGCATAATGTTCATATATATATGTGGCAACTTCCTGAATAATCCTGTTATCCACATCAATTTCCTTAATAACATTTTCTTCATAATTCTTACAGCGGATAATAAACAGCAGAAGTTCAATAAGTCCCACCTTAATAAATGCCGGTGACAGCTCATCAGGAGAATCATTTTCAAATATCAGCTTATCAAGCAGGGCAACAACATAATCTCTTCTCTTTTCAGGAATATTAACAACTCCCGGTTTCATGCAGTTTTCCATAAGCTCTTTACCGGTCTGGTTCTCAATCCACTCTGTTGCTTCATTTCTAAAGCTTATAACAATTCTTTCATGCATTCCTTTTCCATTATAAGTTGTCCGGTGAAGACATCCGCTTGGAACAATAACAAGGTCTCCCTTTCCGAACTTATAAATGTTGTGGTCAATAAAACTTGTACACTCTCCGCTCGAAAGATAGAATATCTCATTAAACGGATGCACATGTGCCCCTACCCCTGCAGAACAACCTGTATTGCTCCTTTTTATCCTCTTAATATCAAAATCCTTTGACATATCCTGGAACATATAATCTCTCCTTATCTCAAACACATTTGCGTCTATTATAGTAATTTTTCTGTATTATAAAGAATATTTTTTTGTTTAATTGTAGAAATCACTGTTTTTTATGCTTATATTATGTATAAAAGACTTTGAAATGTCAACAAAAAATCAGTGTTTTGATTATTTTTCTGTATTAAGAAGCATTTTCAACACATTTATTAAGATAAGGGGGCTTATCATGGCAAAACCAATAAGTGAAGATAAAAGAAATATGATTCTTAATGGTAATCTCTTTCATGCAATTCTTATGCTTGCGATTCCTGTTATGATCAATAGTTTTATCCAGTCAATGTACAATCTTACAGATACTTTCTGGCTTGGAAGAATAGGTACTGAGAACCAGTCGGCTATCACGCTTGTTTCTCCTTTCCAGAATATCCTGATTAACTTCGGTAACGGCATAACAACTGCAGGTGCAATCCTTATATCACAGTACCTCGGTGCAAGAGAGGATAAACAGGCTAATTCAATGGCTAACCACATCTGCCTGACTTCACTGGGATTTTCAGTATTGTGTGCGCTTATCTGCTGGCTTGTCTCTCCGGGACTTGTAAAGTGGCTCGGTGCAGAAGGAAATATATATAAATACGGACTTACATACATAAGAATTGTAGTACTTGATCTGCCTTTTCTGTTTACCATTAACCTTTTCACATCAGTAAAACAGTCTCAAGGCGACACAGTAAAACCAATGCTTCTTAACATTCTCGGCGTTGTTATCAACCTTATATTAGACCCGTTATTCCTTATGATTTTCAAATGGGGTATCGGTGGTGCAGCACTTGCCACCCTGCTTGCCAAGATTCCATGCGCAGTTGTCGCACTTATCGTACTTACAAGACCGGGACAGCTTATCAGAATTAATTTCAGGGGATTTAAGTTTGATAAAAGCAAGATGGGTTCGATTGTAAAAATCGGACTTCCTACAGCAATCGGCGGAAGCACCATGCAGCTCGGATTCCTTCTTATGACTAAAAATGTTAATGCTTACGGTTTTATTGCTACAAGTGCTTACGGTATCGGAAACAAGATAAACAGTATTATTACAATGCCTGCAAGCGGCATCGGCTCTGCGATATCAACTATTGTAGGTCAGAATATAGGTGCAGGACAGCAGGAAAGAGCCGACAAGGCTTACCACTATGCACTCCGCATGGGCGCATTATTTCTGTTATTCTTTGGACTTATATTATCAAGAAGATTCATCTCACAGGCTATGGTAACATTTTTCTCAACAGACGAAAGAGTTATCCCGCTTGCAACAGATTTTCTCTCACTTATGGCTTTCTGGTGTTGGAGTAATGCATTTTACAATGTCACACAGGGACTTTTTCAGGGAAGCGGCCACACCATGATTACCATGATTGTAGACGCTTCAAGAATCTGGATATTCCGTCTGCTTACACTCTGGGTATGTGCAAATGTATTTAATATGGGAGTTGCTTCCGTCTGGTATGCAGTCGTAATCAGTAACGGAACCTCTGCAGCCATACTCTATGCACTATACTGGACAGGAATATGGAAAAAATCCACTATAAAAATTGAGAAAACAGAGGGTTAATTATTCTAAAGCATTTACCGATATACACATTACAGGAATACTGTAATATTATTCTATCCAAGGAGGGATATTATGTCATTAAACGGAGTTAATACTAATTATCAGACTTATGAAACTGGCACTTATTCAGGTAACAGCAAGAAAACTTCTTCTAAAGAAGCAGAAAAGTCTACAGGTTATTCTGATGTAGCAGCAACTTACGAACATTCATCTAAGTCCGCTGATTCTACAACAACAGTTAATAAGAAAGCTTCTAACGCTTCTGTTGTTGCACAGTTAAAGGCTGATCAGGAAACACGCATGGCTCAGATGCAGAGCCTCGTTACTAAGATGTTCTCTAAGCAGGGAATCACTATCGGAACTGCAGATGATATGTGGAAGGCACTTGCAGGAGGCAATTTCACAGCAGACGCTGACACTATTGCACAGGCTAAGGAAGATATTTCCGAAGACGGTTACTGGGGTGTTAAGCAGACATCTGAAAGAATCTTCTCATTTGCACAGGCACTCGCAGGTGATGATGAAGAGAAGATGACTAAGATGAAAGAAGCATTTGAAAAGGGCTTTAAAGAAGCTACTAAGACATGGGGTAAAGAACTTCCAGGTATTTCTCAGGACACAAGAGATGCTGTCCTTAAGAAATTCGATGATTACTTTGCCGGAAAGAATTCATAAAATAACATTTTCAGAGGTACAGTTTTTGAATCCTGTACCTCTTTTTTTATCTAAGCCTTCACAAGAAGCAGCTTTGTTCCCCGTGGTATAACCACAGATTCTGACAATCCGTCAGAACATTTTGGATTGCTCGCCTTAATGGACTCTGCTGTTGTATGGTACATTTTAGCAACATCCCATAATGTTTTAGTGCCATCTGCAATATATCCGGTCATTGACGGCATCTGTGACAAATCAAGCTTTTCATCCGCAATATATGCACTCTTTATTCCACAATATTCAAAGTTCCTGAAGCAGATCACATCCAGTGATACTGATGCTTTAACCTCTATTACACCAGCACTGTTTATTGTCGCTGAAAGCTGCTGGACTGACGGCTTTATGTTGTATTCAAGTGCATCAGGGCTGACACCATCAATTTTTATTGCGCTTGCAAATGGAATGATTGTATGCACGCTTCCAAGCGGCTGGCTGTCACTTGAAGTTATGTAGAATACATTTGCACTGACAACACCTTCCGCAACAAGTTCCCCTGCTGAATATGTCACATCATCAAGCTGCACCGTTGCTGTGCAGTTGCATATCTGCATAAGGTCAGCATAATTTTCAAGCTGGAGATTGCCTGACACACGGCTCGATACATTATTGCGCACCACAAGACAACGAAGCTGCGTATCTGAATTTTCTATCTCCATATCGTATGAAGGTGAATATATATCAGCTATGACGTCTTTCTTTCGCTCCTCATATGCCTTGACATCCATATCAAGAACAACTTCAACCGCAATATCACGGTTTTCGCCATCCATATCAGGTCTTTCCTCAATTGTCTTTCCAATTATCTGGAAATTGACATATGGTATCATATCTGCATTACAGCCGCTTATATCAAGACTTCCTTCAAATGATGCTGTTGTCTCATACCACTGCACATTGCCTGTTTCGCCATTTCCGATATACATTACAAATATATCTAAATCACCAGCAAGTTTAAGGCCATCATCTGCCAGTCTTGTATTTAGATTTCTTACATCTACATCATCCCAGATTATTTCCTGTATCTCTGGTTTGCCTGCCGGAAGTGATACATTTTCCCTGATTCTGAAATTATCACGCTGATTGACTGCAAGCTGAACGAATTCCAGTTCTTTCTTTAACTGCTGGATATCTGTATTCTCTGTCTCCTCAACTCCTGTTATCATCTGTATATCCTGCAGATTCTCACATATAAGCTTAAGCGTAACAATTGCCTTCACACTTATTTTTCTTGAATTAATTGCCTTAATACTAAGATCTTCTATTGATGCCTGACATGTGACATAATCACCTGTACAGTCACTTGAAAGATTAACATTTTCAGAAAAGCTCATTTTTCCAGTCATCTTGACAGGCTTCATTCTCTCTGAATCAGATGACGCCCCAATATAGAGAAGTGCAAATTTTAATTCTCCATCAACTGTCGCTTTATCCTTATTTACCTTTACACTGTCGGTCTGGACATTTCCCCATTCCTTTACTATGAGTTCAATATCATCTTTCGTGTCCGGCACATTAAAATCATCGTCCAGTGTAATCTGTGCCACGGTATTACATTTTAAACGGTATTCATGAATATTTTCTGTTCTGAGTCTCACAGACTAACCTCCCATACATTCTACATTTTAAATACGACACTTTCTTCCCGCCGCTCCATCTTTAGCACTATTATCGGATATGTTTCCACCTCATTTACCGCTTCCCCAGCCGCAGGTCCTATCAGGTTAAGGTCAATGTACAACGCATTATCCCCCGTGTACACATCATTAACCTTAATGGAATACCCGCTGGTCTCCCGCGTTCCATACCCGGCCACAACATATGTATAATCCTTAGTCGTATATGTAAGCCTCATCACTTTATCTTTTTTGCTTTCGATAAGCTTCTTAAGCTCCTCCGGCAAATCCGCATTTTCAACCACTGTATAATCAACACTGGTCTTATTATCTGGCTCTTTGCTACCAGAACACCCTGTCATGGCGCACACAGGCATAATTATCAACAATGCCAGCATAACAGTCACAACTTTTCCCCATAATTTCCCACACATAAAAAACACCCCCACAATAAGACCTAATTAATCTTATGTGGAGGTAAAAAAAATATTCATATAAAGTTTTGATTTGTGTATATAGTGTCAACTATCCCCTCTTGGCATAACTTCCCGTCAGGAATACTAATGTTTGTTTATGTCCCTTTGGAAGATGACAACCAGCTCCAAGTGTCTGTCTATGGCATTCGCTTGAATTATGACGAGCTGTGTAGGAGTTAATGCCGCTATATACATAAGTTCAGTGTGTGAAAGCTCGTTCAAACGAAGTGCGTTTGCTTTCACACACTGTAATAAACTCTGTAGATAGCGGCATTTACTCCTGCTAAGCGCAGGAATACTGAAAGCGAATGCCATAGACAGACACTTGGAGCGTGCGTGTTCACCTTACAAATGGACACGAACCTTACACTGCGTATCCCTTACTCTTTATAACTTCTATTACCTGATCTACATACTTCTCGCACTCTTCTGTGCTTCCTGCCTCAACCATTACACGGACAACAGGTTCTGTTCCGCTTTCGCGTACGAGGATTCTTCCATCTGCGCCAAGTGCATTAGCAACTGCCTCAACTGCAGCCTTAACATCTGCATCATCCTGTGCCTGTGTCTTATCTGTAACCCTGATATTCTTAAGAACCTGTGGATATATAACAAGTGGTGCTGCAAGCTCTGACAATGTCTTCTTCTTTGCAAGCATAACTTCCATCATCTTAAGGGCTGTGATAATTCCATCACCTGTTGTTGCATATTTAGAGAATATAATGTGTCCTGACTGCTCTCCACCTATACGGTAGCCGTTCTCTGACATACACTCATATACATACTTATCGCCAACCTTAGTCTTTTCGTACTCAATTCCTACTGCATCAAACGCTTTGTAAAGTCCGAAGTTAGACATTACTGTTGTTACAACCTTATTTCCGACAAGCTTATCTCTATCCTTCATATAACAGCCATAGATATAGAGAATATGGTCACCTGTTATGACATCGCCCTTCTCATCTACACACAGACATCTGTCAGCATCACCGTCAAACGCAAATCCTACATCAAGATGCTCTCTTCTTACTAAATCCTGAAGTCCTTCAATATGTGTAGAACCGCAGTTTGCATTAATATTAGTTCCGTCTGGGGCAGCATTTATAACATATGTCTTAGCTCCAAGTGCGTCAAATACAGCCTTTGCAAGTGTCCATGCACTACCATTAGAAGCATCAAGACCTACTCTTATACCTTTGAATGAATAAATTGCAAGACTCATAAGATATCCCATATATCTGTTACGGCCTGCTGTGTAATCAACTGTACATCCAATGTTTTCCCTTGTTGCATATGGAATTTCTCCAAGCTCACCATCAAGGTACTTCTCGATTTCAGAGATAACATCCTCCTTCATCTTCTCACCAGCAGCATTAATAAGCTTAATTCCATTGTCGTAGAAAGGATTATGGCTTGCAGATATCATAATTCCACAATCAAAATCTTCTGTTCTTGCTACATAAGAAACACTTGGTGTAGTTGTAACATGAAGAAGATATGCATCTGCTCCTGAAGCTGTAAGTCCGGCAACTAAAGAATACTCAAACATATAACTGCTTCTTCTTGTATCCTTACCAATAACAATCTTTGCCTTACCATCCTCATGATTCTTTCCATAATACCAGCCTAAGAATCTTCCTACCTTAAATGCATGGTCAACAGTAAGAGTTACATTAGCCTCTCCTCTGAATCCATCAGTTCCAAAATACTTACCCATAATCTACTCCTTAATCATCATATCCGTTAGGATTATTCTTCTGCCATCTCCATGAATCAGCACACATAGTCTTTAAATCACGCTCTGCTTTCCAGTGAAGCTCTCTCTCTGCCTTACCTGCGTCACAGTAGCATGTTGCGATATCACCTGGTCTTCTTGCCTTAATTACATATGGTATATGTATTCCCGTAGCAGCCTCAAAATTCTTTACTATATCAAGCACTGAATATCCATTGCCTGTTCCAAGATTATATATTGCAATTCCCGGATTATCATTAAGCTTTTCTATAGCCTTAACATGTCCAAGTGCAAGGTCAACCACATGGATATAATCTCTTACACCTGTTCCATCATGAGTATCATAATCATTACCAAATACACCAAGCTCCTTTAACTTTCCAACAGCAACCTGTGTTATATATGGCATAAGATTATTAGGAACTCCGTTAGGATTCTCTCCTATTGTTCCGCTCTCATGTGCTCCAATTGGGTTAAAGTATCTTAAAAGAATTACATTCCATTCCGGGTCAGCCTTCTGGATATCTGTAAGAATCTCCTCAAGCATTCCCTTAGTTTTGCCATAAGGATTAGTAATCTCGCCCTTAGGGCATTCCTCTGTAATAGGAACAAATGCAGGATCTCCATAAACTGTAGCTGAAGATGAGAATATAATATTCTTGACACCATGATTTCTCATAACATCAAAAAGTGTAAGTGAACCGGATATATTATTCATATAATACTCAAGCGGCTTTGCTACTGACTCACCTACAGCCTTAAGTCCTGCAAAATGTATAACACTGTCAATACTTTCTTTCTCAAATATCTCATTTAATGCTGCAGCGTCATTGATATCTGCCTCATAAAATGTAACTTTCTTTCCTGTAATCTTCTCGACTCTTTCTAAAGACTTTCTGCTTGAATTAACAAGATTATCAACAACTACAACATCATAACCTGCATTCTGAAGTTCTACTACTGTGTGGCTTCCAATAAAGCCTGCGCCACCTGTTACTAATATTGCCATTATTATCTCCTTTATGTTCTATACTAATATAGCCACAAAACTTCATATAACATGTCGTTCTGTGGCTTATTATATATCTTATGTTACGATATTATTTGTCGCCTTTCATCATACGCTCAGTTGACCAGATTTCAACCTCGTACCTGTTGCTCTTATTATATCTCTTTCTGAGATTCTTAAGCTGCTTTAAGTACTCTAAAGTAACCTTTCCTGAAAGCTTTGATTCACCTTCAGTTCTCTGCTGGAATTTGTATGGAATCTCTACAACCTTACTGTATGTACCCATCGCAAGAACCTCAACCATAATCTTCCATCCGATTGGCTGAAGATCAGCATTCTCAATAACTTCTCTTCTGAACATAAAGAGTCCGCTTGTAGGATCTGATATCTTTCTAAGGCAAGGCAACATAACCTGTCCTATCTTTCTTGCTGTTCCAGATACGAACTTTCTGTACCAGTTAAGTCCGCCATCATCTCCACCTGGAATAAGCCGGCTAGGTATACAGAAGTCTGCACCACTTTCCATAGCCTTATACATATATTTAAGAACGATTGGTGGGTGCTGTAAATCAGCATCCATACATGCCATATATTCGCCCTTTGCAAGCTTAAAACCATCAAGAACAGCAGTTGCTAAACCTGTACCATTCTTTCTGTGTTCCATTCTGACCTGTGGATATTCCTTAGCCACTTCCATAATTACATCTGGTGTATTGTCCTTACTGTCATCAACAAAAACAATCTCATAATCAACACCCTTTAAAGCAACATCAATCTGTGCTACAAGATTCCTGATATTCTTGCTTTCATTAAATGTTGGTATTACTACTGATAACATTATCATACTCTCCTTTAAAAAGAATTCTCTCGTCATTATACATCAATATACGACAAAGTAAAACATTTTTTTATACTCTGGTAACAACCATGGTTGCCTGTCCCTTAACTATTATTGAACGAAGGCCTGCACTTACAAAGAAACTGTCGCCTGCTTTAAACTCCATAGTCTTTTCATAATCATCAGTTTCAATAGTTCCCGAACCATTAATGAAAAGCACAGAAACAAATGATGCCTCATCAACAGTAATCTTTGCCTCGTCATTGATATCATACTTATATACTTCAAAGTATTTACACTGGACAAGTCTTTCTTCTGTGAAATGTTCATTTCTTGCAATAACAACCTCTGTCTTATTGTCCTTGATATATTTATGGTTATCAACAACATCAAGTGCTTTCTTGACATGAAGTTCTCTTGGATTACCAAACTTGTCCCTTCTGTCATAATCATACATACGGTAGGTACAGTTAGAATTCTGCTGTATCTCACATATGAATACACCTGCGCCTATTGCATGGATTGTTCCTGCCTTAACCATAACAACATCGCCAGCTTTAACCTCTATCTTATTAAGTATGTCTGTGATTGTATTATTATTAATTCTCTCAAGAATCTCTTCTTTGGATGCATCTCTTGAAAGCCCGCAGTACAGATATGATCCCGGTTCGCTGTCCACTACATACCACATCTCATTCTTTCCATATTCATTCTCATTCTCAAGAGCATATTCATCATCAGGATGAATCTGTATAGAAAGTGCCTGCTTTGCATCTATGAATTTTATAAGGATAGGAAATCTGTCCTGTGCCTGACATTTCCAGCCTAATGCTTCTTTTCCTATAATATTAAGGTACTCATTAAAAAGCATTCCTTTATATCTTCCCTCAGCTATACGGCTCTGACCGTCTGGATGAGCTGAGAGCTCCCAGCTTTCACCTATGACATCGTAATCACATTTCTTGCCATATACATCACGAATCTTGGTTCCACCCCACAGATTATCCTTAAATGCCGGTTCAAGCTTCGCAATAGGACTCTTATCCAGTCTTACATAATTAGCAGATGCCTGTGGGTTATCCTGATTATATATCTTAACAAGATCCGAATCTGATATATTATCTCCAATACCAACCTCGATTACTACAACATTCTTATCTGTCTTATTAGCAATCCTGTGTTTCGTTCCCACTGGAATGAACACACTTTCATATTTGTTATAATCAGCAGTTTCATTACCAAGTGTAATTGTCGCAATACCTTCAACTATTGACCAGTGCTCAGTTCTCTTTTCATGCTGGTGAAGAGACATTGACATTCCTGGAAATACTGTAAGTTTTCTTACCTTATATCCCTGTGAATAATTAAGTATCTCCTGTGTTCCCCATTCCTTATAAGTAGTCCTGTTATAATCAAAAAATGCTTCATAAGTATCCATATTATCTTTCATAATCTGCTTTATGTTATCAGCAGACTTTTTAGAAGATACATATGTTGCATCATCTGTATTGACTACAACAATATCTTTAAGGTCATTAGCTACAACAAGCTGTCTAGATGCGTTATTTATTATATTGACATTATCACAGTCATTCTTAATTATACAGTCAGACTTGATATCCTTGCCAAATTCTGCAAGATTGCTTGCATTACCAACATCCATCCATTCAAAATTCACTTCTACAACCTTAATAGAGCTGCATTTTTCAAGAAGAAGCGTCTCTATGCTTCCATGCGGTATAGACTGCATTACTGCCTCTGGAAATCGTACTGCACGTCTTATTGCAGGAACTTTTCTCTTGGCAGTTTTACATGTAGTATATAATTCTGGTGCAAGATGTCTTGCAGCATTAGTTATATCTCCTGCCCTAAATACTAATATTCCACTATTCCACAGATATCCTTCTTCATATCCATAACCAAGAAGTCCTTCTGTTTCATCTTCATCAAAATCCATTCTTGCAATAAACTGTTTTACATCTCCATGTTCTCTTAAGATATATCCATAAGATGATGACTCCTGCTTAGGCTTTACTCCTAATACAGCAAGATGTCCTGCCTTGGCGTAATCCTTTGCTGCAATAACAGCCTCTTTATAGCCATCTCCATCTATAAGATTATCCGAATTAACAACCAGAACTAATTCTGATGGATTAGCAAACATTGTTCCCAACAGCACAGCAGCTCCTGTTCCCTTTGGTATTCCCTCAAGAATAACCCTGTACTTAAGACTCTGAAATGCCTTCATCTGTCCGTTAACAATATTCTTATAGCTCTCATTAGTAACTATTATAAATTCCTCACAGAAAGGCATATTCCTTACTACAGTTTCCTGTAATATGGAACGTCCCTCTTTAATATTCATAAACTGTTTTGGAAAATTCCTTCTGGATAATGGCCATAAACTATCACCACTACCTCCAGCCAATATTACACATTTCATAGCAATCCTTCCTTAATCCTGTTATGTATCTGTATTATTTACCCCTGACTTACTTAATTATTATTAATATTAACATCTGCCGCAGCTGCTGTATTATCGACAGCTTCTGTTGCCTTTGTTTCTTTTGTAGTTTCCTCTGTTACAGACTCTGTTGCCTTTGTTTCTTTTGTTGTAGTTTCCTTTGATACAGACTCTGTTTCCTTTGTTGTAGTTTCTATAGATTCGTTTGCCTTTGTTTCGTCTGCCTCTGTTGATGACTTTGTCTCTTTTTCGTCCTTTTCCTCTTCTCCGCCATTATTATCATCTATGCCACTTGCAGAATCTTCTACAGTCTCTTCCTCAGCTTCTTTTATAGTTGCTTTATTTGGTCTCTTAGTATTTTCTTCTGTGGACTCATCAGCCTTAGTAGTCTCCTTTACAGCTTCATTATCAGCTGCTGTTGTATCATCTGCTTTCTTCGTAGCTTTAGCCTGAGTTACCTTTTCCTTAGATGTGGTTGTTTCAGCTGTTGTAACCCTTGTATTGTTTGAATTATTATTCTTCTTAGCAGTTGTTTTAGAATCACCTGATAATACAGCCGATAAAAATACACTTAAAACTATTGCAAATAATATAACGCCTCCAGCTACATAAACCACAATTCTTCTTGCAGCCTGCGATAATGACGGAAACAATTTCCCTACAACTCCTGCCAGCTTTCTCACAACAGGATTTGATGCATCTGCTCTTCTCATTGCAGCGCTACGATCCGCCTTTGTTCTTCTGAATGGATGTTCATCACTATCATCATCTATATCATCATCTTCAAAATATGACTTTTCATCATCTTCCGGCTCTGAATTGTCGTCTGTTTCTTCAGACTCATAATACAATGCATCAGGCTCGGCACCATCTTCCGTTTCATATCTGTCAGCCTCATACTCATCATCAGAGCCATTCTCTTCTTCATATTCTGATTCTTCTGTCTCAAGTTCAATACCAAGCATCTGTGCTTTTGTCTTAACAATTAATTCACATATAAATGCACTGTCTACATCAAGCAGTTCTTCTATTTCATCAACAGAATGCATTTCATATCCGTAAAGCTCAAGAAGAATTGTCTGTACTCTGGATAAACTTCTGATAGCTTCACTGGTATTATCATAATCTGCCGGATTTCTGAACATTTTAACATTATCTCTGATAATATTATATAATTCAGCATCTTCCTTAATCTTATTAAATTCATATTCTAATCCGGTCACATTATTTTTAATTGTATTCTTGTCAATCAGTCCAAACATAAATGCAGATACAAGTGTTGCTACCTGCCTGTGTATATTCTTACTAACATCAATTTTATCAATATTATTACATAAATAAATAAATGCCCTGCTAGTTACTTTCTTGCTATTATCTCCAAATACCGGGTATACAAGTGCATATACTTCCTTATAAAATTCCTTGCAGAATACTTCCTTATCCTGATTACCAGAAACAACATCTTTAATAAGCTTAACTAACTGTTCATCATTCTTACTCATATTACTCCTCATTTCTGCATATATTTATCCATTTAAATAAACACTCCGTATAATTATATCACTATGTTAAAGAATTGTCACCCTTTTAATATTTCCATGCACTCATATCTACATTTCCAGAAATGCCCGGTATAGAACCTGACTCTGTAAACTGCCACATCTGGTAGCTTCCACCATAAGTGCAGCTACTTCTATACTGTGCAAGCCATACAGTACTTCCAGAAACAAGCCCTCCTGCATTGATTCTGTTAGTCATCCAGTCTTTATTAGCATATACCATTGCCGAATACCCGGCACCCCTTATCGTCTGTACAAATGCATTAATAACAGCTGTTCTTTCCGCAACCGATATTTTATCTCCTCTTCCTTTTCCATTTCCTGCACTCTCTACATCTATTGCCAATGGAAGAGATACATTATACCCACTACATGCAGATATAATAAAACTTGCCTCTTCAACAGCTTCATTAGTATTAACCGCCTGAGTAACAATATAGGCTCCAACTTTGACACCTGCTGCTGTTGCATTCCTCATATTTGTGTCAAATCGTTTATCCTTTACCAGTCTTGCAGTCTCATATCCCCTGTAGCCTACACGTATAATTGCATAGTCAATTCCTGCTGCCTTAACGCGATTCCAGTCAATATCTCCGTTATAAGTAGATACATCTATTACCAGATGTGAGCCAAGCGAACCGTCTCCATTAAAATAATATTGTAATCCGTCAATCTGATTCCATCCCGTAACAGCCTGCGAATTTCTGAAATAATATGTTTTTCCCTGTATATTCTGCCATCCATCAGCATATACAGTCTCTGTCTCAGCTTCTAATGAAAGAAGGACATAATTTTTTCTGGCTGTCGTACTCTGATTATCAGATGGTTTAGTATTTTCTCCCTTAGAAGTTTCTTCTGTTTTAGTAGTCTCTTCTGTTTTAGAAGTTTCTTCTGATTTAGTACTCTCACCTGTTGTCTTTATTTCACTCTGTGTTTCTTTAGTTCCTGCTGCAGTTTCCTTAAGATTATCTGCAAATACTGTTGTATTATTAGTCATCTCAACATTTTCAGTGCTAATATTTCGCTCAGGTACAAGAAATTTTGTTACAACATCTGCCTGTCCTCCTGTTATCTGAATCTTTCCTGTTTCATATATATATCCTGAATATGCAGACACACTATGATCATCTATTAAAACAGAGCCAGCTGTATATCTGGCAGCTTCATCGTCCGTAAGCTGCATTGTACTTCTGCCTGTTATCTTATAGATTATATTGTCACCCGATTTCTTCAAAGCAGTAACATTGACTTCTCCTGCTGAAGCTGTTGTTTCAGGTACAGAAACTGCAGGTGAAGAATTAGAACGGTTCTTTGATGGATCCTCTTTCTGTGTAGCAGCTGAATCTGCCACAACCTTTTCCATAATGTCATCCATTACTTCAAATGTCTCAACTGTCGCCTCTGCTGCATCCGGAGTCTTATACCCTTCCTCAGCCTGCACTACCAAAGTATATGTTCCCGTTTCAAGATCCGGCATAAGAACTGTACCATCCTTATCATCATCTTCATAAACTTCCTTATCAACATCCTCAACATTCTGTCCTGCATATGCAGCCTTTAGTTTCTCAATCTGTTCTTCATTATCTTCTTTACTTCCACTTAATAGATTAAATACAAGCTCATGTCCTGAAAGAATCTCTCCATCTTCGCCATACACACTTGCAGTAATAGTATTTTCATCTGCTACCGCTTCCAGATAAAGTGACAAAACTGGTGCTTTCATTTCTTCTGCTGTTTCCATCTGTGTTGATGTATCTTCTATTGCTGCTGCAACATCAGTACTTTTCTGCTTCCCAATACGACTGACAACTGACACCGTAATAAATATTCCGGCAACTGCCACAACAACAGCACCACCACTTACAGCCGTTATAATAACATGCTTCTTTACCCTGAAAAAATCCCGTAACCATATCTTTGCTGTCTGTATAAAAGAAAGTTGTGTAACCTCTAATACCTCATACTCGCTATCCTGTGATGCAGCTTCCTGTTCACTTATTGTATCTTTCTTAAGTAATTTCTTTAATGAAAACATTTTTTCTCCATTTTAAAAGTTGTATAATCTCAATAACGGCGCTACATTTTATATGATAGCGCCGTTTGTAACCCGTTGTTATTATTTATTGTTAATTACCGTCTCTTCTGTTGTCTCCTGCTTCTTAGCTGCAACAGATAACTTTCTGGTTTCTGTCTGGCTCTCAGTCTCTGTTTCCTTCTGAGTTTCTTTTTCTGTTTCTTTTTCCTTTGCTATAACTGTCATTACAGCAGTCTGTTTTACAGTTCCATCCTTTGGCACATCGAAGTAATATACAACAGAATAAGTATAATTCTTTACATCGTACACATTTACAAGTGCCTGCTCCGGTGACATAGTTGTTTCCTCACCGGTTGCAATATTTCTTTTGATAACCTCATATCGTGTAAGTGTTGCGTTCTCAGATAAACTGTTAGTTCCAGATACACCATTTATAAAGCTGAAGCCTGCTGGAAGTCTGCCTGAATCATCTGCCTGTACATTAATATCCGGTGTTACAAGTTTTGCTGTAACATCAACGATATTAAGGACTGCATCCTTTGTTATATTACCAGATTTCGGATCTTTAAATGAATATCTGACTATATATCTGCCTGGCTGTGATAATGCATCTTCTTCATCAACTGAATTTCCTGAAGAATTAATTATATCATAATCCACATCCATCTCATAGCCTATTGAATTAACTCCTTTAACTCCTGACATGAAATCCACACCCTCATTGAGCTTTCCTGAATCATGTCCCAGATATCTTGTTATGTTAGTATTAGTTACTGTCAATGCAGCATCCTGTGCACCATTAACTTTATAGTTGGCATATCCGAAAAATGCAATGTTCATATCAACATATCCATCAATACCATCAACAGTATCTGTTACACCATACTGCCACATATCATAATGCCACTTGAAGCTTGCAAGGTCATCACCGTATGTCCAACGTGTTGAAGTATAATAGTACTCGCTCCAGTATGCTGCCATCCATACTTTGAATTTGTTGGAAAGCTTTTCCCCATTAAAGTTATTGTACCATCTGTTTCTGTTAGAATATACCATTGGCTGATATCCATAACTCTTTATTACATTACAGAAAGTCTCACATGCTTCTGTTACTGAATTATAATCACCATCTAATTCCCAGTCAAATGCAACCGGATATGTAATCTGATAGTCTTTTATAAGATTAATGCAAAAACTTGCTTCATCATACGCAGTCTTTGCATCTGTTGCACCTGAATAAAAATATATTCCTACCTGGATGCCGTTAGCTAATGCTCCCTGAATATTCTGCTTGAACTTTCTATCTTCGTATAAACCATCATCTCCGCCACCACATTTAATCATTGCAAATGTAATTCCATCGGCAGCAACCTTTGACCAGTCTATATCTCCCTGCCATCTTGATACATCTATACCATACACAAGCTGATTAACTTCATATATCTGATCAGAACTTGATGTTTCCTCAGTTCCTGAATCTGAAACTTCTGCATCCTCTCTTGACGGCTCTGATGAATTATCTTCAACTACCTCAAGCTCTTCTATATCCTTTACTGCAACAGGACCGGCACCACTATCTGCAACAGCTTCAATTATCTGATTAAGTTCCTCACTTGTTGTATCATCACTTGAAAGTGCTTCCTCCATGAGACTTTCAAGCTCTTCTACTGATGAGTTCTCTTCTTCAGCAGTTTCTTCCTGAGTTTCTGCAAGAATCTTATTAAGTTTATCAAGTCTTTCTGATTCAGTTTCAGTCTCAGACTCATGCTCAGTTTCCTGTGCCTGCACAACATTTTTAGTGTTATTATGTTTAACATACTCAACACCTGTAACTGTTGCCGCAGTTCCCGACACCGCAACTGCACCTGTAATAATACAAATCTTGGCATGTGCCACAAATACTGACTTCCATACTACTGCTAACTTACCTGCTAAACCTTCAATAAATCCTTTCATTCTTAATCGTATCTCCTAATTCTCCTAAACCACATGTATTTTAATCATAATAATGCTTAAAGTACACTCTTCCAAATATAGCCCATGTATCAATAAATGCCTGCCATATATCCTTCATTCCAATTCGTCTACTGCCCGAATCCCTGACATACACAACTTCAACAGGCATCTGTGCAATTGTAAAGCCTCTTCTGTGTATAGCAACCAGAAGCTCTATATCATAAGCAAATCCTGATGTTCTGACAAGATGTGCCACTGGCTTGATTGCCTCCACACGGAATACTTTAAGCCCTGTCTGCGTATCCTTGACATTAAGGTGAAACAAGACAAGCAGCATTATGTAATATCCCATGCTGATAACTTTTCTCTTAAATGGATAATCCAGCTTGGAATCCTTATGGAACTTGCAGCCAATTACAACATCTTTATTGTCGTCAAGCATTTTCTGAAGATAACCCTCAAGCTGTGATGGATTTAATTCAAGATCTGCATCGACAAATGCGACATACTTTCCTTCCACCTGTGAAACTCCGGCAATTATTGCATTACCCTTACCTCTATTCTTGGTAGAACTTATCATACGCACTCTGCTGTCTTCTTTAACAGCTCTTTCAATTTCAGATTTCGTATTGTCCTTACTGCCATCATTAACCACAACAATCTCTAATTCCGGAACAAACTTTTCAACAATCCTGAGTGTCTCTTTAATACTGTTATATATAAGTTTTTCCTCATTATAAGCTGGCATAACTATTGACAGCATCCCATCCAGATTAACCATTGAAATTCCCCTCTCGTGTCTGCACATTTATTAATATTACAATGCTATGATGACTTTTTCAAGTATAGACGCGTAATTAACGCAGATAATATTAGAAGATTCTAAAAAATAATTAAGGAGAACAGATATGAATAACTCAGAAAATCTTCCAACCGATAATAACAATAAATCTATCGTAAAAGGGAAAACTATGTATAATTGGGAAACTCACGATAATCAAGACAAAGTGATTCTCGACAGTATTAATGCAATCGAAAGAAGACGTGAGCATATGACTGACGAGCAGTTAAGAAAAGCATATGCCGAATTACAGACAGGACTTGGTCCTGATATATACAGTCAGTTATGTGACCGCAAGGCAAGTGACAATTTTCAGGGGTGACTTTATTACAAGTCACCCCACCACCTGCAATTATATATTATTTGCGGCACAGTCAAGTGCTGCTGCCACAACAGCATCCATATCATAATATTTGTACTCACCAAGACGTCCGCCAAATATAACCTTGCTTTCAGCGTCTGCAAGTTCCTTATACTGTGCATATAAAGCACCGTTCTTCTCATCATTTACAGGATAATATGGCTCATCACCCGGCTTCCACTCAGAGCTGTATTCACGGCTGATAACAGTCTTAGGAAGGTCATTGCCATTCTCGTCCTTACCGAACTCAAACCATTTGTGCTCAATAATTCTTGTCCATGGGGTCTTGGCATCAGTGTAATTAACCGCTGCATTACCCTGGAAATTAGGAATATCCAGAGTCTCTGTTTCAAACCTTACTGAACGGTATTCAAGATTACCAAGCTTATAATCAAAGTATGCGTCAATAGCACCTGTGTATACAACCTTTTCAGCCTGACTATCTAATTCTTCCTTAGCCTCAGAAGAAGCAAGATAATCAACTCCAAGTCTTACTTCAATACTTCCGGAAAGACTGCTGTCATCAAGCATATTGGCAACCATCTTAGTATATCCACCCTCAGGGATTCCCTGATAAAGTGCGTTAAAGTAATTATTATCAAATGTAAGTCTTACAGGAAGTCTCTTGATAATGAATGATGGAAGCTCATTGCATGGTCTGCCCCACTGCTTCTGTGTATATCCCTTAATCAGCTTTTCGTATATATCAGTTCCAACAAGACTTATAGCCTGCTCCTCAAGGTTCTTAGGCTCTGTGATTCCTGCTTCCTTTCGCTGCTGCTCGATTCTTTCTGCAGCCTCCTGTGGTGTCACAACGCCCCACATCTTATTGAAGGTATACATATTAAATGGCAGTGAATACAACTCGCCCTTATAATTAGCAACAGGTGAATTAGTGAATCTGTTGAATGTAGTAAACTGTGAAAGATACTCCCACACCTTCTTATTATTAGTATGAAAAATGTGTGCACCATACACATGCACATTAATTCCTTCTCTCTTCTCTGTATACACATTACCGGCAATATTATTTCTCTTATCTATTACAAGAACCTTCTTTCCTGCCTTTGCAGCCTCATGTGCAAACACTGAACCGAAAAGTCCTGCTCCAACTATTAAATAATCGTACATAATCCTGTTCCTTTTCTATCTTAAATAATGGGATGATGCCCACGCACCATCCCATTAATTATACCTATTATATTGTATTAATTCAACAAAAGAAATAATTAATAATAATCGATATCAGATATATAATCTTCTGTCCTTGTATAACCATCTAACTGTATAATAGCGTCTGCCAGAACAGATTCACCATTGTCAGGATTATACTTTTCATAATTCAATACAATACAAGGATAATCTGCATTTATATTTTTATTAAAATTCTTCTTGTCAAGGGACTCTATAAGTCCATTTAATACTTTTTGTGCTCTTTCTTCATCTTTTATTACATACGAATCCAGATCAATATATGTTCTGGTATCATTATATACAAGAACTGCTGAAAGCGTTTCATATCCACTGGTATATTTATCCCATGTTCTAGAACTGCCATTTAAATACTGCTTTAAAATATCACTCATTGTCCCAAGCTCTTTTTCATTATTCCTAATGGCATATTCATTCCGTATACTAATATACTTATTATAAGATTGTGGCATATTCTTACTGATTGGAAGAACCATATCATAAGTAACGCCATTTTTTGAAAACTGTACTGACATCAAGAATGTATCAGCATCTGAAGTAACTATCTGATACCATTTCTCAAAACCAATCTGTTTAATTTCACTTGTAATTGTTTCATATATATCCTTACAGTCAGAATTCTCCATATTACCTGTTATATTATTAACAGAAATCTTGTCACTATCCGGAAGGTCCATATATGCCTTAACAAAATTCTCGTCCTTCTTTAACAGGCTTGCAAGTTTATTGGCATCACTGTATGTAAGCTGAATCCTTCTGTAATGTGTAACACCATTCTGTCTGAAACCAACCTTATAATTAGTCACTGCACCTCTGCCGTTATAAATATAATTATGAACACCATTTGATATACATTTATCTTTATATGCCCCAAATTTCTCCGATACATATTTGAGAATCTCTTCATCTGTAAACTGAACCTTCGATGATATAGAACTGAAATATCCGTTATCTGAAGCATAGTACATATCCATTGGCTGGATTGATACATACGCAAGTTTTGAAGCATCCGGTTCGTACGATGCCTCATATTTGCCAAATGAATTAGCTCCTGTTCCAATTACCACTGCAAGAACATATCCAAGAAGAATTGATGGAATACACTGCTTTATAACATTCATCTTCTTACTTACTATACATTCATAAACAAACACAACCAATGCACTCACAATAAACATCACAACAACTGCTATTGTCTCATCACTATCTATACTTGTATATGCTATCATTACACCTATAAACGCAATTGAAAAGCCGATAAGTGTTCTGATAATCATTGGCAGAACCTTTCCATTAGCTGCTTTTCCCGCTGTCTCACTTTTTCTCTTTACAAAGAGGAGTGCGCCAAGTGCTATATATATAAGTGCAAGCACGAGTGTATATAAGTTACTTGTAAGGCTGAGAACCATATCTGCTATTCCTGATGAACCATTGTACATAGCAAATACAGTAAATACCCAGCCAACAATCATATTGCTGGAAGAATCCAGTAACCCCACACCACTGTTGCTTATCATGTAAGCGTCTCCATGAAACACTGTCAGTTCTGTAACCATTAACATAATAAATCTTGGAAGAAACATTATAAGTCCTGTAACACATATATTGCTTAATATGTTTCCTGTGATGGATATTGATACATTTATAATTGCCATGCATAAAAGGCTGCATATAAATATTGAAAGATACATACGGAACATTGTTGCATAATCAACATTAAAATACTGCCTGTTAGCCATGAATAAAACTGCCTGTGATACGTATGACACAACAAGTATTCCGGTAATCCATGTAATTATTGCTGCTGTCTTGCTAAGATATATGCACAATCTTGTATATGGAATTGAATGATAAAAATCACTGCTGCTTCTCTTATTAAGAAAACTCCATACTATCAATGATATAACAGGTACAACAATTATGAATACTAATACCAGAAAATAATTCCCTGAAATTCCACCTACATTATTAACCTGTTTATATTCTTTAATATAGCTTAATGATGAAATAATCGGTACAACTGATATAAGTGTAATTACCGCCATCATTATAAAACCTGCAAGTCTTGTCTGCTTCAATGTCTGTAAAAACATATGAAAGCTGAATACTTTCTTATTATTCATGCGTCTTATCCCCCTTCACATCAAATGTATAACCAAGTGCTTCCATCTCATAAGTAAATACTTCCTCAAGCGTAAGCGGGAGGACATCAAATACTACCGGATTCATGGCATTTATAATGTCCATGGTCTGTTCCCTGTCGCCACTTACTATCATGTTGGCAACTGAACCCTCCTGACGGTATCTTGTAATTCTAATGCCCTCAAACTTACTCTCATCAAAATCATCCTTAAAAGCTACCTGTACCTTGAACTGACTCGTCTTTAGTTCAAATACATCGCTGTCAAGCACCAGCCCGCCTTTATGAAGAAGTGACAAATGATCGCATAAGTCTTCTAACTCTCTTAATGAATGTGATGTAACTATAACAGTAGCGTTATTTTCTGCAACATCACCACATATTAACTTCTTGACAAGATTACGCATAACAGGATCAAGTCCGTCAAATGTTTCATCAAAGAACATATACTTGGCTCTGGTTGAAAGTGCAAGTATTATAGCTGCCTGTCTCTTCATTCCTTTTGAAAAGTTTGATATGCTCTTAGATGGATCAAGTCCAAATGTTTTCGTAAGTTCTGCGAATCTGTCCATATCAAAATTATCATATATTGAACTATAGAACTTAGCCATGCTCTTCATGTTCGCACCTGCAAGAAAGAATAATTCATCTGCAACGAACACCAGCTTATTCTTCATGTATGTATTCTCATATACATTAATTCCATCGATTATTGCTTCTCCCTTATCTGCCTTATATATCCCTGACAGAACTCTTAGCAGCGTAGACTTTCCTGCACCGTTAGAACCAACCATACCATATATACAGCCCTCCGCTATATTACAGGTAACATTGTCAAGTGCTGTAAAGTCATCAAATGATTTAGTAACACCTTTTACCTCTATCATATTCTCTTATAAACCTCCTCAATCATATCTGTTATCTCACTCTTACTCACCCCTGCGTATGCAAGCTTTCTTACAATCTCCTTAAGATCTGAAAGCTTTTCCTTAGACTGATTCCCGACAATCTTTAACGCTTCTGCCGATATAAAAGAGCCTTTTCCCGGTACACTCACCAGAATTCCTCTTCTGTCCAGCTCCATGTATGCTTTCTGGATTGTGTTCGGATTAGTAGACAGCTCCATCGACAACGACCGTACCGATGGCATCTTATCCCCTTCCTTCATAATCCCTTTAAGCACCTGATCTTCCACCTGCTTAATAAGCTGTTCATAGACTGGCACTCGCGACATGACATCTATAGTGAACATGTTCCATTCCTTTCTGTGTTTTATTTAAACTGGTTACAAGCTTGCGTAATAACTGTACTATATTGATTAGTACAGTTACAGCATACTATTATATTTAGTTATTGTCAACTGTTATTTTTAAGGTTTTGCAAATATACCAAGCGCAGGCGCACCATACGAGCATGAAACAAATGCTGCTGCCATCATAAAATCAACAATTGCCATAATCCATGTTCCAAGTACAAAGCTCTCATGCCCGGCACGTCTTAACACATGATACTCCACAGCGAAACCGATTAGCACTGCCACAAAAAATGTTGCAATATCAAGCCACATTTTTGAAAATCCAAGAACTCCCATATATGTGTAGTACAGAAACGGAATTGCCCATGTTGCCACATTTGCACCAAGAAGAATTGCAAAGCCGCTTGCTTCGTATCTGTCCTTTAATGCATACCATGTATAGATTCCATACAGATTCATAGGCAGGAACGCCAGCTTCATATGTTCCCATGTTGATTCATTAGTTGGAAAAAACAGCCCGACAAATGTATTCCTTCCTGTCCAGTCATACACAAAATGAAATAAGGACCCTGACACCCATACTGCCAGAATCCCTATTATCATGGTTATATTAAGTTTTTTGATTACCCTGTTCACAATGCACACCTCCATTATTGTTGAATAATAGAAGTATATGCAAGCAAGGGGCTAGGTATTCATTATCTATATCCCTGCAATGTAGGTGTCATGCTGACTTCAGGGACAGTAGTAACTCCCTCAGCTGTCGTAACCTTATAAGTTATATTCATTGACTTCTGTGGATATATCATAACGTTAAGATTATAAGCAACTTCGAGATTTTCATACTTGGACTTTCTGAATCCGCCGTTGCTGTCTGCCTTAACATCAGATATTGTTCCGCCTGCTGGTGCGAAAAGATGTATATAGCCTCTCCATGCACCCTCATAGCTTCCAAGGATATAAGTGCCAGCTGTCTTGATTGTATTATTATCAATAGTATTCTCAACAGTTACTGTTACATCATATGTTCTCGTTCCATCTTCATTAACCTGTGCTTCTCCAATCTGCGTGTTGACATTCACATACCAGCCAAGCTTACATGGGTCTGAACCACTGATGTATACACCGATTTCCGGATTTTCAGGATTATCATTAAGTCCTCCTGAGCAGCCCACATCCCTGACATATTGCTGTTCTGTTTCATCTGCCATCCACATCATAATTGTTCTGTCTTCTGCACCGGCATTAAACACTGACAAATAACCTGCAATCTTGTTAAGGTCAAAATCATCTACCAGTCTGCTCATAGTTGTCTTAGCTGTCTCAGCAAAGAGTGCATCTACAAGGTCATTCGTACCAGAATTAACGGCACTATTATTGTAGTACTTATAATATAAATCATGCTGTAACATCTGTGTTGCATTCTCACCATTAAGGACTGTTCCGTCAGATAACTGGACTTCTCCCATATAACTAAGAAGCCTCTGGATTATAGTTGGAGTAAGTGATATTACGCCATCAACATTTGTATTGCTCTTGTTGCCATATGCCTTAGCCCAGATTTGGGCAACCCTCTCGAAATCCGGATTAAAGCTTGCATCTCGTGGATAATGCATCCAGTTGCCAAATAATGTATCTTCCAGTCCACTTGGTCCTACAGATGCAGGTGTTCCATAAGGCAGCACATCATACACACTGTTAAAATCACCAATTGTAAGAACTCCATCAACAATCGTTATCGTACCTACAGAACCTGGGAATCCTCCACCTGCACGGATTTCTGTAGAATTCTGTGCTGCAAGAAGATATGTTCTGTCGCTTCCACCACCAAGGAATGCCTTTAACAGCGGTAGATAATCCTCAGCCACAGCATATGCATCTGTAATCAATGTCATCTTATCTGTATACTCAGTAACCTTGCCACCAAGACTTTCTGGAATATTAATATCATCAAGATAACCTATTATATCATTAATTGCTGGATTCAGTTCCTCAAGAAGACCTATGTACGCATCCATAGTATATGTATTGAATCCTTCATCCCCCACCTTGATAGAATCAAGCGGGTAATCCTGTATTACAGCCAGAGCCGGTTTTATCATTCTTCCTGTAGCAATCTTCACAATATCAACCAGACTGTCTGCTGCACCAACATATTCACCCACAACCGGCATCTTTGCTGCCGTTCTCCATGTCTTTCCAGCCAGCAGTTCATCTATATCATCAACGGTACTGTCAAGCTTATCAGTCGCCACATCAGCTCTCTCAAAGTCTTTCTCATTTATACTTGCTGTCAGTTCTCCCAGATCAGCCTTCAGACTCTTTGCTTTTCCCGCCATCTGCATCGTATCCAGCCCCATGCTTATAATTGTAATAAATGCTATTGCAATCAGTATGGACACTGCATAACATAACACAGTTCTGATAATATATGTAATTCCACTTTCTTTTCTTGAATTCATGTGTGTACCTTCTTAAATTACTATTTATTCGCTTTAACCAAAATAATCGGTCTACATATTTATTAATACTACAATGCTATGCTCTTTTTTTCAAGTATTGATTATATAGTTTTATATTTTGAATAACAGCATCAATCTTATATCCCATAGAAATCATACGGGTTATTATGTAGCGCTTACAAATTGGGGAATCTATTGGTAGGTACAGATACAGATCTTCCACTCATTTAATCCTAAAAAATAATTTTAAAATTACCAGCCAGATTTTCTCCTATCTGACTGGTAATTTTTATATGCATATATTATTTTAAGCCGTTCTTCCTTCATTCTTTCCATAAAACATATAATGCGTATAATACTGTCTTATATTATCTCCATATGCTGCTCTTAAATCCGCATATTTTGCTTTATATATATACACATTAAACCCTTCGTTTCCTTGTCGGCCTTCATCTCTTCCGTAATTTGCAAAATGCCACAATGCTTTTTCTTCATCATTTCCATATGCGGCTTTTAAATCTGCATATGTATTAAGATAATAACTTGCATTGAATACTGATGTATAATCTGCCCCATCGTATATATACTTATATTCTGCATTCACTTCAAGATTTTTTGTTATACAGCTATAATCTTTATCCCATCCTGTAAAATATCGTTTGCTTCCTATATTTGATGGTGCTGTCGCACTATGTCCATATTCTACCGCCTCCGTCTTTACTGTTTGTCCATTCACCTTAAATGTTACAGTATAAGCTGTACTTATCTTCTCTGCCGTTCTTCCTTCGTTCTTTCCATAAAACATATAATGCGTATAATACTGTCTTATATTATTTCCATATGCAGCCTGCAAATCTGCATATTTTCCCTTATATGTATATACATTAAATGCTTCATTTCCCTGACGGCCTTCATCCATTCCGTATTCTACAAAATGCCATATTGCTTTTGATGCATTATTTCCGAATGCTGCTTTTATATCTGGATATTTATTCAAGTAATATGTTGGATTAAATACTGCTGAATAATCTGTTCCTTTATACATATATTTATATGTTGCATTTACCTCTGTATCTTCTGTTATACAGCTATAATCTTTATCCCATCCATTAAATTCAGTCTTGTTCTCTATCTCTGCCGGTGCTGTCGCACTATGTCCATATACTACTTTCTCTGTCTTTACTTTATTTCCATTATTCTTGAATGTTACTGTATACGTTGTAGTTACTTCGCTGGCATCTCGGCCTTCATCTTTTCCATATCCATTATAATGCATATAATACTGCTTTATATTATTTCCAAATGCTGCTCTTAAGTCTGCATATCTTCCCTTATATGAATATACATTAAATTCTTTATTTCCTGTTCGGCCTTCATCCATTCCGTATTCTACAAAATGCCATATTGCTTTTGTTTCATCATTTCCATATGCTGCTTTTAAATCTGTATATCTGTTCAAATAATACTCAGCATCAAATATAGCTGAATAATCTACACCATCATATTCTGTTACTTTATATACAGCATTTACAATCAAATCAGAAGTAATATTAGAAAATGTTCTATCCCATCTTCTAAAATTCTTTTCTTTTTCAACTGAAGCTGGTGCAACCGCTGAATCACCTTCTGCTACAGTCTGTGTGCTTACTACTGTACCATTTTTCATAAACTTAACTGTATATGTCTTAACAACCGGTGCTGATATTTGAACAGACTTAATATCTGAAAGTTCTGACTCAACACTGTTTGCATTATATGCAGCAACTTTATAATAATATGTCTTTCCTGCCGTTACTGTTGAATCTGTATATGAAACTGCTGAACCGGTATATATAACGGAATATCCTGAATCTGCATTCTCGCTTCTATATAATCTATATCCTGTAGCGTTATCCACTATGGACCAGCTTACATTTACTTTATTAGTTCCATTTTGTTCAACCTTTTGCAATTTTGGTGCAGAAATACTTTCTGTCTTAACATCATTTGTAAATGCTTTTATGCAATAATTTACATTTATTCCTTTATATCCAGGTATGTTAGTATCATAAAATGTCTTTGATGCTGAACTAATTCCCTGTTTAGAAAAGAAACTTTGATCATCGTCTGTCACATTAGAAGAATCTGCCCCAACACCTACATAATTCTCACCTGTCGAACTTTCCATAACTGTATTGGTGTCAAAACTTACAACTATAGATATTACATCATCTGCTTTTAATATTATATCATCTGACAAATCTAATGTATAATAACCAGCATATGTTGTAGTTCCTTTTATTGTTGTTAATAATTCACCACTGTCTGGATTATATCTTAATGTTTTATCACTTGTATTTGGCTGTTTTGTTTTTGTAGGATTTTTATATATATTTATTTCATAATTTCTTTTTACATCTCTTGTTGCAAAAGAAACTGCTGTAAGCTTCTGGCTTTCATTACCGCTTATCTTAAATATATTAGCATATGATTGTCCCACCATATATGGACTATACGGACCACCAAATGTCGTTGTACCATCAAACTGATAGTTATTATCATATGTATCTCTTTTAGCTATTTCGTATACTACTGCATTATTAGCATTTATAGATGAATCACAATATGAGATCCAAGTATATCCCTCAAACATCATATTAGTTCCCCAGCTGTTTTTTACAAGCCATGCTCCATTAGTATCTGGGGTATGCGTAACTCCGTTACTATCAGTTACTGTAAAATAGCTTTTATCAAAATTATCATCCCAGCCTATCAATGCGACATTATGATTAATATATTCATTCTCATAATCATATGAATATTTACCATATCTATCTTTATCCGAATAATACTTAGTATCTGCATTATACGACACAGTTACAGCTCCGTTATCAATAACAGCCTGCTTTACATCCTGTGTATCTGTCATTTTTATGTATTTCTGACCAACTAATATGTATTCAACATCATCCACATTAAATGTATAATCTGTTGGTAAATATATTCCCTCATGACCAGCCTGTTGATTAACCATTGAAGCCCATTTACTTAATGTCTTAAAGGCGTAATTGTCATTACCACCACCTTTAAGGCACTTTTCCATTGATGACGAAGCGTTTATAGTTGTAACATCTCCTGTTGAATTACCCAGCTTGTCTACATACTTTGTATCATCAAATGTCATATATGCCAATGCGTACTCATCTAAATCAATATCTGTTGCTGATGATACAATACCATGAGATAACGCATATGATTCCATAGCAGCTGTTGCTGCATATGCCCAACATGTTCCAAAACCACCCTGATACTTCACACTTGTAACATATCCTTTTGTCCTGGAATCATACTGTGTTGGAAGCTGTGATGCTCTCACTAAGTAATCTTTAGATTGATTACCTTCTTCTACGCTAGGTGCAACATATCCATCTTCTGTATTATTCATTAATGGATGCTGAACTTTATTATCTTGCGAACTATTATTTATAGTATCAGCATATGCCACGCTTCCCATACCACTTAATAACGATAGCATCATTATCAAACCTAACAACACTGACATTATTTTT
>ERZ1034713.175-NODE-175-length-41258-cov-87.855666_pt1 | contig 41258 bp, 33 predicted proteins | sample MGYA00520692_ERZ1034713 | MGnify/ENA primary metagenome ERZ1034713 (study PRJEB33766, sample SAMN09781717) | gut metagenome | biome: gut microbiome | host: Homo sapiens | place: Madagascar | study: EMG produced TPA metagenomics assembly of the PRJNA485056 data... | reverse complement strand
TATAACAGTATAACACAGATGTTAACGAATAAAATATTTAATGCGTCTGCCCTGATTGCCTATTTGTTTTGCGACTCACACCGAACGAAGTAAGCACGTGCGTCGAACGATGCACGTTCTCACATCGAACGATGCACGTGCTTACTTCGAACGATGCACGGCGCATAATATATAGACTTTACACTATATAAATAGTTATCTTACGCTGTTGGAATATACGACTTTGATACTCATAAAGCAAGTAATTAGAAATTTAAGCAAGTAAACATAAGATAGGAAGCGTATGGATTCATTATTTCTCTTACTGTTTGCATGTTTCATATTCATGCTCATCAATGCCTTCTTCGTTGCACTCTCTCATCTGCATGTAAGATGGGAGAACAAGCGGTATGAGCGTTCTCGATGGATGATCGTTGCTGCCCTGCTAGGACTGTCGATACAATATGTCATACAGATGGGGGGCGGCTTCCGTGCTGCTGACGACAGTCTTGGGGCGGTCGTCTGGTGTGCAGTGGTATTTATGCAGCCATCATTGGGGGCTTTTTCGTGGGCACCAGTCTTCATCATAGCCTGTATATCAAAGAAGGGCTTTATATGATGCTGGCTCTGTTCTGTGTAAGTGTCTTCTATTGCATATCCACTATTTATTTGCTATTCTTAGCTATTCCTTGCAATATCAAGTATGCAAAAAAGCAATATTTAGCCAAACTGCCAAATATAGCTATCATTTTTGCAGTTTTTTAGGGATTAGACTTTGTATTCTATATTAATGACAACAAAAAAGAATAACCATTGAATATTTTGAACCACGCTATTTTTTTTGTTAAAGAAAAATAAAAATAAGAACAAAGCTTGCTATTTATTCATATTTTTACTATATTTGCAGCAAAATTATAACAAAACCATTTTCTTTAGTAGTAATTTAAAAACTTATATATGAAATTATCTAAAATAAATATAAATCCGAAATCCTTAGCATTTGTCACTACTGATAAATGTACTGCATCTTGCCATAATTGTTGTTTTAAATGCAATCCTAAGAACAACAAAAGACTTAAATTAGAAGAAATATTATCTATAATAGATCAAGTCGTAGAAGATTTTCCGTCCGTTGAATCATGTGTTTTCACTGGCGGCGAATGTACTTTACTAAAAGGAGATTTAGCTATTGCAATTGAACATGCTAGCAAGAAAAAGTTATCATGCAGAATTGTAAGTAATGGCTTTTGGGCTACGAATGAAAAAGTTGCTCATTCGTTTCTAGCTAAACTACACAATAAAGGATTATCTGAACTCAATTTAAGTACTGGAGATGAACATCAAAAATGGATTCCTTACAAAAACATTATCAATGCTTGCAAAGCTGCGCTAAAAGAGAACATTTTAGTAGCTATAAATGTGGAATCAACAAGCAATAGTCACTTCACTTCTCAAAACCTGTTAGAAGATCCAGAGATCAAAGAAGCGATTTACAAAAATAAAATAATACTGAAAGATAGCTTATGGATAGAATTCGACAAAACTAATTCGTCAGAACAGGCTTACATACCAGATAAAAAGGGATGTTCGTACTTGTTCAATACCATTTCCATATCCCCAGACATGCATTTATTAGCCTGCTGTGGTCTAACTTGCCAAGAGAATAAAATTCTCGACTTAGGAAATCTAAATAAATATCCAATAAAAGTTCTTTGGAATGAACAATTCGATGATTTGGTAAAGTTATGGTTGTTTACAGATGGACCACATGAAATCCATAATTATTTATGCAAAAAAGGCGGATGTGACACTAGACACGAGCAATACCCTCATATGTGCTCCATGTGCCTATACATATCAAACGATACGAAAAATATGGAAATAATAAAGAACAATATACATAGTATTTTGCCGAGTGTTTTATTAAAATATAAATGTCTAACTTAAAGTATCACGATTATGAAAACTAAATTTGACTCTACCATTGCAAAAGCATTGGCTTCAACTGTGTTAGTTTCTTCATGCTCTCCAGATGCTGGTTTATTACAACCATTGAGCGAGCATGACAATTCACCCAACCAAGAGCTCAACAGTTCTAAAGGTGTTTCAATTTCCTTAAACATTAATGACAAAATGCGTGAGGATCTTAAAAGCCTTGAACCTCTAGTAACAGAAATTTTGAAAGATTCTATTGCTGCACAAAATTTTGCTTCAAATCCAAATATGTATTGCAGCCAACATGGATATTCTTTACCTCTTGAAGAAGGCGACCCTATTTTAAACGTTTTGGTTGCACTAGGAAACCAAGATATACGAAAGGCGTTAGAGACTGGTAATTTCGAAGAGTATTTCCATCTTTGCAAGAAGCTAAATATCTTTGACGAAGCACAAGTTATTCAACTGAACTCGCTCGTAAAAAACGAAGAGGAGCAAAAATTATTCGAAGCTATCGCTCTAGAGATTAACGGTGAGAGTCTAAGCACAAGAAGCGTAGCTATTTATGGTGTAGTTACAGTGCTTATAGCAATTGCAATTGTTGTTACAATAACGGTTGGATTTTCTAATAGAAAGGATGATTCGACCCTTTCCAACGAGCTAAAAGACTCAGTGTGCAATAATACCACAAACGTGCTCAAAATTAATAATCCTGAGCATATGATTATAAATATGTGGGCATTAAATCATGACATTGACAGTTACCAAGTTGTTTCAGGCTACAAGCGTTTTTTAACAAAGCAAGTCATTGCCCACCTTAAAGAGACAAACTCACCAGTATTAGCAAAATATTCAGAGAAACAAATCTCTGAGTTCTTAAAAGGAAACATGTTGGTTTAATTTTTCAATATTATGATTTATCCATCCTCATATTCAAAACAGCTGTTAATCTCGACCATTTCATTTTTGGTCATCCTAGTTGCAGCATTAATGTATATGATATACCAATTATCATATACCCCAAAGTTATCTGGAGAATTTTGCATCATCTGTTGTGCATTCGTGATTGTTAGTGCAACTATTATCCATAGTTTCTGTCACCAAATTCGCTCTGTCGAATTCAGAGACAATATGCTTATTCTCCATACGTTATGTGGGGCAAAAAATATTTCAATAAATCATATTACAGAAATCAACCACAAGACACCCATTGCAAAAGATATTAGACTGTTTGCTATAGGTGGACTATTTGGATATATTGGAATATTTAGAGGAAATGATTGTGGCAAATACAAAGCATATGTCAATAATAGTACAAATGCCTTCTATGTTAAGACAAAAGATGGAAAATGCTATGTTGCTAGTTGCGATAATTCTGAAACATTAATAGCAGCTGTTAAGGAATATATTCATTAAAAGTAACTACTCAGTCATCTTTATGCTTGATAAGTAGTCCTTTAGTAAAATCCAGGCGACTCGTGTAACTACTCAGTCTTCAACACCTATTCAAAGGAGGGCTAAAAGTTAGCTCTCCCTTGAAATCAAATCTTCGATAAAATGACAACGTCGTGAAGTGTATCTTCACTAACTCCGACTTTCACCTTGTTTATATGATGCACTTTCACGATATGGCAGATGTTGGCACTCGTAAGACCATACAACTGTTGCACCTGTTCGGTGGTATAATAGTTGTCATCGCTCATTAAGTCGGTTCTGCGAAGTTCTTCAAGATGTTCCTTGGAATAATAGGTGCGACCATACTCACGCTTGGTAGGTATCTTGTGGCGATAGGTGTATGCCCGAAGTGCTGTCTTGCTCATAGAAAAGGCAGTCTCCACCTCATCGGCAGTCACCCATTCCGTGGTGCTGTTGAGGTCAACGGCTGTGCCGAAGAATTCGTCAATATGGCGTTTGCTGTTTGTAAGGGTTGCTCTCAAACATTCTCTCTATGTCAGCCTTTCTGACAAAAGCCATTCTGTCAACAGAGTCCGCGATCTTACGCTTTCTGCATATCAGCATCAAATTTGTCATCCGTTGTAACCACTTGTAAACCCATGTCGACTATGTTCACGGCATGACAAAATAAAAGCTCCGCAAATTCTCCACTGTAGAAATACGCTGCAAAAATATGTGGAAAATCGGGAACTGCCAAAAAGCACTCGGAATGTGTTAAAAATCAAAGAGTGTTGAAAATCAAGGTTTTAGATATAGTTAGTCATAATTAGTTATGATTGATTATAAGGGGCTAATTACAAAATAAAAAGTACCAAACGAGTGTTTGTCCCCTACCGATGTATTCTTGGTTAGTTGTGGTATGGGATGCAAGCGAATTACAGTCAGTGACATTGCCTATATTGAGGCAATGAAAGACAACTGTATTATCCACATGGTTGATGGAAAGCGTTACACTCAATCTTGTCCTATGGGAGGCATCGAGCCGGAGTTGAATCCAAATATGTTCAAGCGCATTCACCATTCTTTCATCGTCAACATTCGCTACATCGATATGTACTATTATGGAAAACGACAAGGGTCTATATGCCACGATGAATAGGTGGCGTATAGACCCTTCATCGTGCAACTCCCATCTTCTCACCATATCCGTGTAAACAATATTCAAGAAAGAGAAAAACAGACGAAAATGTCTGGGAAATGGGGAAAGAAGTGATTGAGAATTTTCCCTTAAGGGTTTTTATTTTTTTCCTTAAGGAAAAATATATTTTCCCTTAAGGAAAAAGACAGCTTCTCTTAAGAGATTTTCCCGCCGCGTTTAACTTGTAAAGTTATTTGTTTAAAAATCCCCCATCTCCGCTTTCAGCAGCTTTATCTCCTCTGCCGTCAGTCCCGTCATATCCATGACCGATGCATCATCCATACCCTTTGCCAGCATCCTCCTGGCAATCTCAAGGCTTCGCAGGTTCATGCCCTTTTCCATGCCTTGCTTCATGCCCTTTTCCATGCCTTCAGCAATTCCTTTCTCCATACCTTCTTCCTTACCTTTCTGGTAACTGTCATCTATGAGGGTTCTTTCAACGCTTACGGAATCCCAGAACTTATCGTAGGCTCTGAGTTCGGCATCCGAGAAACCAGAAATCTCCAGCTCCTCTGTTGTCGGCAGATATTGTTGCTGTTGTATCAGTTCATTTTCATTGAGTGACTGAAGGGTATTCAGAAGGTTTTTCAATCGATCGGGATGATTGCCGAATATCTTCTTGAACGTGAGGTCTGCCTTAGGATCTAAGTACTTCATAACCATCTGTTTTAAAATTCTCAAGCGCAAAGTTACGACTTTATTTTCATATCTGCAAGAGATTTCTGGGAAAAGTTACGGAAAAAGTGAGGAACCCACATCCCATAAAAAAGCCCTATATCCGAGCTGGGATATAGAGCTTTACGAGATTCATTTATTAAAACGTATTATCTATAGAAGTCTAACTTCTCATGATTCTTGTAGAGATTCTTGTTCTGAAGCTCCTCGTTCAGCGGAATACGGTAGAGGTAGTACTTGCTGTTAGGACAGAAGTCTGTACCATCGTTGAACTTGAGCACATCGTGGCCGGTACCTGTAGCTTCTTCGGTAGTGATGTTTCCTTCCTCATCTTCTTCCTTGATGATGACAGGCCCCTCAAACTCCTTGCGCTCGATAGACTGCTGATTGCGGATGATGTCAGTGATGGCGAAACCTTCACCCCAGAGTTCCAGACGACGCTCCAACCAGATAGCCTTCAGCAGATCCTCACCGGTTGCAGTAATCTCAGGAGCAGTCTTGCCCTCTTTCATACGAGCCTGCTGCAAGGTGTAGAGTACAGATTTTGCCTCGTCGGTATGGTGGAGATAATAAGCTGCCTCTGCCTTGATGAGATACATCTCTGAAGTACGCATCAGATCCATATCGGTAATTCCATTGTCAATATTCTGGAAGGCGAACTTTGAGTTCAGCAGGCGAACTACCTTACCACCCTGTGCGGTGTAGCCCCAATCCTGGAACAGATCCTTGCGATAGTCGTTATCATGATAGTTTTCTACGAAATATGGATCTACGCAGAGACTGCCATAACCATCCAGAGACTTGTCCTTGAAGTTCATGGTGTAGGCACCATCATTGTCATCCTGTGTTGCAGAATATCCCCAGAGCCACTCGCCGTTGTTGCAGTTGTTGAAGCCGCTCTTGTATTCAGCCTCAGTCATCAGATAAGAGTTCTTCTCCAATACCTTGCTGGCATAATCGTAAGCTGTTTGCCAATCACGTGCATAAAGGGCAGTTCTGGCAAGGATACCCATGGCTACGGTATGGTTGATCTTGTAATAATCTGTAGTGTTCACACCGCGATTATACTTCTCCGGAATCAACTTTACCGATTCCTTCAAGTCTGCCAATGCCTGGTCATATACCTCCTTGACGCTGGCAGCAGGATTACCGGTCAAAGCCTGGTTCATATCTGTAGGTTCTGTGTAGATTGGAACACAGACAGCATTAGGATCTTTTTCTACAGAGAAGGCGAAGTGTGATGCCAGCATCATATACATATATCCTCTGGTGGCGTATGCCTGACCCTTGATACGACTCTTGTCGGTATCGCTACCTGAAGCCTTATCGATGTTGGCTATGATGTTGTTGCAGTTGTTGATGGCATCGTAGCATATATCCCAGAGTACGGAGTTGTGCTGGCCACGACCGTAGCCTACGGTCAGATTGTAGCATTGACTGTAGCCATAGCTCTTAGCCTTTACACAGTCTGAGCCCATGAAGTCATCGCTCAGGAGAACAGAGAATATGCCAATAGACTGATACGACTGTCCTTCATTGAAGGCATAATTCCAGGCACCTCTCAATACATTCTCTGCGTATGTGGTAGTCTTGAAAGCCGCATCAGAGTCGAGTGATGTGGTAGGGGTGGTATCCAGGTCGCATGAAGACAATGTGGTTGCCATCAAGGCGAGGCTCACACCCATTCTTGTTATATATTTATTCATCTTGATACTTCTATTTTAGAGTTTTACATTGATACCGAATGAGATGGTCTTCATGGCAGGATAGCGGTAAGATACAGTACCGTTCAATGGCTGTTCTGGATCCAATCCCTGCTGATGGCTGAATGTCAACAGGTTCTCTGCCTGAATGAATACATTGACATCTTTCAATGTCAGTGGCTGCAAGAGACTGTGTGGCAATGAATAGTTCAATGTCACGGTCTTCAGACGGAGATAACTGCGGTCAACCAACCATCTGGTAGATGATGAGGTGAAGTAGCTGGTCTGCTGATCTACAATCTTCGGAACGTTGGTATTTCTGTTCTCTGGAGTCCAGCGGTTGATTAATTCGACACTCTTGGAACTGCCGTTCAAGCCGCCAACACCCATCAGGTCGGTATAGTCGTTATTATAGAGCTTGCCGCCGATAGCGTATGAGAACAGGGCTGAGAGAGTGAGTCCCTTCCAGCTGATGTCAGTAGAGAATCCACCGGTTACATCAGGAAGAGAAGAGCCAGACTTCATCTTGTCATCTGATGTCAGACTGCTGTAATCTTCTGTCACCTTCTTCTCGCCATTGTCATAGTAGTACCACTGTGGGTTACCATTGTCAGGGTTTACGCCTGCCCACTCATAGAGATAGTAGTCGTAGAGCGAACCGCCCTTCACCCATTTCTTGCTGCCGCTCCACATCACTTCTGTAGGAAGCTGCACAATCTCGTTCTTGTAAGTGGTAGCATTGACAGAGAGTTTCCACATCCAGTCCTTGGTATGGATTGGTGTGCCGCTGAGGGTGAATTCCCAACCATAGTTCTTCAGCTTACCGATGTTGTCGTCGATGCTTGAGAAACCTGATGATGGTACCAGGCTGCGGCTGAAGAGCAAGTCCTTGGAAGCACGCTCGAAGTATTCGACAGTACCGGTGAGGCGATCGCCGAATATGCTGAAATCTACACCGATGTTGGTGTTCAGGTTGGTCTCCCAAGTCAGGTTAGGAGTTGCCAGACGAGATGCATGCAAGGTAGCTTCTCCATCAAACTTACCGATGCTGTAGAGTGCCTGGTAAGCATAGTAGCCTACGTTGTCGTTACCCTGGGCACCATAGCTGGCACGGAGAGTCAGGTTGTTCAACCACTTGGTAGCAGGCTCCATGAACTTCTCGTTGATGATGCGCCAAGAACCACCGAATGACCAGAATGTACCCCAGCGGTGATCTGGATGGAAGCGTGAGGAACCATCAGAACGCAAAGATACGGATGCATAGTACTTCTTCATATAAGAGTACTCGGCGTTACCGAAGAAGCTCAACAGCTTATACTGGTCGGCATTACCACCGAAATCTACCAGTGTAGAAGCTACGTCTGGCTCATAGTAACCGTCGGCAATCACATTAGAACGTTCACCGCTGAAGTTAGAGGTGTTGTACTCGTAGTACTCCTGACCTGCCATCAGGGTGATGTCGTGCTTCTCTGCAAAGGTATGCTGATAGTTTACCACGTTGTTGATGGTGAAACCTGTAGTACGGGTATTGCCCTTAGCTGAAGAACCGATAGGACGCTTGCCGTAGGTAGGGTTGGTATAATCGTGAGTGAACAGACTGTTGTAGTCGAGGTTCATCGTCATCTTGTAAGTCAATCCTTCCATCGGCTTCACCAAAACGAAACCTTGTGCTGTAACTGCATCACGCTTGCGGTCGTGCTTGTCGTAAAGCATAGACTGGGCGAGGTTCATACCTGCGTATGATCCTGAACGGTAGTTACCATAGTCGTAAATCTTGTTGCCGTTGTTATCGTAGAGATAAGCACCGGTCTCTGGATCACGCTCATACACAGGATAGAACGAAGGCAACTGACGGGCAAACAAAACCACGTTGTCGGTACGAGTATCATTCTGCTTAGGATAACTCTGGATAGAGTGAGAGGCAGAGAGGTTCATACCCACCTGCAACCAAGACTTCAGATCGGAGGTCAGGTTGGTACGTACATTGTAACGCTTGAAACCTGAGCAGATATAAGCACCCTGATCATCCAGGTAGCCCAAAGAGATGTAATATTTAGAGGTCTTGCTACCACCGGAAACGCGAGCGCTCAAATCGGTATAGTGAGCATTCTGGGTCATGGCATCCTCCCAGCTGTCATCCCAAAGGGTGTGAGCGCCGGCTACCAGATTACCATTCTGGTCGATTGGCTGAGGATAAGCAGTACCGTAAGGGTTGATACCCAATGCCTTTACTGTGTTTGCTGAAGCCAAAGTTGCTGCTTCTGTCTCGGTCTTGCCATTGTTGATGTATCTGTTGCGCATACCTTCCCACTGCAGCTTGAAGTAGTCGTCGGTACTCAGCTGGTTGTAATCTGCTACGGCGCGACTAGAGAAACCATACTTGGCAGTCAATTCGATAGAAGGAGCAGCGCCTGCCTGTCCCTGCTTGGTGGTAATCATGATGACACCATTGGCAGCACGAGAACCATAAAGAGATGCTGCGGCAGCATCCTTCAAAACGGTGACAGAAGCGATATCCTGGCTGTTGATGTTAGCCAACTTACCATCGTATGGAATACCATCTACCACGTAAAGTGGAGTAGTTGAGGCATTTACGGATCCTACACCACGGATATAGACACTGGCATCCTCACCCGGCTGACCGCTGGTAGAGAATGACTGAAGACCAGCCACGGTACCCTGCAAAGCCTTGGATACACTACTAACCTGTGAAGAGGAAATCTTCTCTCCACCAACAATACCTGCAGAACCTGTAAAGGAAGCTTTTTTACGTGTACCATAAGGCACACTGATCACGATTTCTTCCAATGAACGCTCGTCGGCACCCAAAACAATGTTTAAGTTTTTACCTGCCTTTATGGTTTTTGTGGTCATACCAATGTAGGACACTTCCAACTTTGCATTGGCAGGAACATCCATCTTGAAATTACCGTTTATGTCGGTAACAGTACCCGTTTTTGTACCAACCACCTTGATAGATGCACCAATGATAGGAGCGCCATCTTCGGCTGCGGTAACAGTACCGGTAGCTTGAGTTTGTGCCAGGGCCATTCCTATACTGAGAAACAGTCCGGCGAGAAACATCATGAGTCTTTTTTCCATAAGAATCTCTCTCTTGTAATTAAATTAATACTATTATATTCTATGTTGTATAAAAATACATTATTATAAAAATGCAGTTTCTGAATCTGATAACCTTCATTTGTTTTCGTTTGCAAAATTACACAAATTTTTCTATAATCTACTATCTTTTGTTTATTTTTTGAGGATAAATGATGAAAAAAGTCACAGAATGGCAGTTTTGTATAGCTTTTGCTTCTGTTTTTTAATGCGATTTACTTGATTTTATTGAATCCTTATTCAGTATGGATGCAATATTCTTCGTGTTTTTGAGTTTATCTATATATAGAATTGAATTTATCTCTCTATATATAATAAGGTGTAATTCAAAAAATGAATATGAAAAAGAATATTGCTATCGTGATGATGCTGTTGCTTTCTGCTATGGGGGCAATGGCGCAAGGTGGGGAGAATCCTGTAGGTAAATTCTCGGTGATACCCCGAGTAGGTGTGGCTATTGCCAATCTGAGTGATAATTCCATCTATCTGCCAACGGAAAACAACCGGGAGGTGAAATCCAAGAGTCAGGCGGGATTCCTGGGTGGACTCGATGTGGAGTATCGTGCCACAGACTATCTGGGTGTTTCTCTGGGTGCTTATTATGCCCGTCTGGGTGCCCGCTGGGGTGATTATGAGATGGCAGTGAATGGGGATACGGGTAATAATGGAATCAAGAAATATACGGGTGTGAAGGATCATCGCCTGAATTTTGACTATGTTCAGGTGCCTTTGATACTGAAGGCATACGTGGCTCCTCAGTTTGCCATTATGGCTGGTGCACAAGTGGGGTTCTTGTGTGGAGATGGCAAGATGCTGTCGGAAGAAACTGACTTGGAGAAGGATAGTAAGACGGGTTCAACTCTTTACAAGGATAGCCGAGATGTGGAAAGCACATACGCAGCCAAGAAGGTGAATGTGTCTATTCCTGTGGGTTTGTCGTATGAGTATATGAATGTGATTTTGGATGCTCGCTATCATATCGGCTTGACCAAGGTGAATAAGGTAGATGGCGGAGATTCCAAGAACAAGGTCTTCACCTTTACGGTAGGCTATCGCTTTGCCCTTTAGTTGATTATACCACTTTTACTCCTTTAGCTGAAAAGAAAAAGCTCTATATCCTCAGTATTGAAGATATAGAGCTTTTTTCGAAACGATTATCCTACCTGGCTTCCTGGCTTTACCTGACCCAAGAGAGAGGTAACATTGAGTGAGCCATCGAAGTTAACGGCAGAGAGAATCATACCCTGACTCTCAATACCCATCATCTTGCGAGGAGCAAAGTTGGCAACGAAGAGTACATCCTTGCCAATCAGCTGCTCTGGTTCATAGTATGCAGCGATACCTGAACAGATAGTACGCTCTACGCCTGAACCATCATCGATGGTGAACTTCAGGAGCTTCTTAGACTTCTTCACCTTCTCGCAGTTCAGGATGTGACCTACGCGGATGTCGAGCTTCTCGAAATCATCGAAGCTAACCTCAGGCTTGATAGGGGCAGCCTTGTAAGAAGCTTCCTCGTTAGCCTTCTTGGTGTCAGCGAGCTTCTGGAGCTGCTTTTCAATCACCTCATCCTCAATCTTTTCGAAGAGCAATTCTGGCTCACCAAGCTGTGTACCAGGCTTGAGGAGGTCTGTACTGCCAAGCTGAGTCCACTCGAAGGTTGGCATATTGATCATCTTGCGGAGCTTCTCTGATGAGAATGGCAGGAATGGCTCAAAGGCGATGGCAAGGTTGGCAACCAGCTGGAGGGAGATGTTCAAGATGGTCTCCACACGCTTAGGATCGGTCTTCCAAACCTTCCAAGGCTCGCACTCTGTGATGTATTTGTTACCGATACGTGCCAGATTCATAGCCTCCTTCTGAGCCTCACGGAACTTGAATACGTCGAGATACTGTTCAACCTTCTCCTTGACATCCTTGAATTCAGCGATAGCCTTCTGGTCAACCTCCTGCAATTCGCCGCAGGTAGGAACCACGCCGCCCCAGTACTTCTTGGTGAGCTGGAGAGCACGGTTTACGAAGTTACCATAAACGGCAACCAACTCAGAGTTATTGCGCTCCTGGAAATCCTTCCAGGTAAAGTTGTTATCCTTGGTCTCTGGAGCGTTGGCTGTCAATACATAGCGCAAGACATCCTGTTTGCCAGGGAGATCTACAAGATACTCGTGCAACCATACTGCCCAGTTGCGAGAGGTAGAAATCTTATCATCCTCAAGATTCAGAAACTCATTGGCTGGTACGTTGTCTGGCAGGATATAGTCGCCGTGAGCCTTCAGCATGGTAGGGAAGATGATGCAGTGGAACACGATGTTGTCCTTACCGATGAAGTGAACGAGACGTGTCTCTGGATCCTGCCACCACTTCTGCCATGTACCCCATTTCTCTGGCTGTGCATCGCAAAGCTCCTTGGTATTGGAGATGTAGCCGATAGGAGCATCAAACCAGACATAGAGAACCTTGCCTTCTGCTCCCTCTACAGGAACAGGAATACCCCAATCCAGGTCGCGGGTCATCGCACGAGGCTGCAGATCCATATCCAACCAGCTCTTGCACTGTCCGTAAACATTGGAACGCCACTCCTTGTGACCTTCCAGGATCCACTGCTTCAACCAGTCCTGATACTTGCCCAGTGGGAGATACCAGTTCTTGGTAGGCTTCTTGACGAGGCCATGACCCGGGTTGTTCTTATTGGTAGGGTTGATCAACTCTTCTGGAGAGAGGGTCGCACCACACTTCTCACACTGGTCACCGTATGCACCTTCTGCACCGCAGCGAGGGCAGGTACCCACGATGTTACGGTCGGTAAGGAACTCGCCGGTAACCTCATCGCAGAACTGCTCTTCTACTTTCTCCTCCAAAACGCCCTTATCGTAAAGAGTACGGAAGAAATCAGAAGCAAACTTATTGTGAACCTCAGAAGTTGTGCGGCTATAGATATCAAAAGAGATACCGAAATCCTCGAAGCTCTTCTTGATGAGGTTGTGATAGCGATCCACTACTTCCTGTACGGTAATGCCTTCCTTCTTGGCACGGATGGTGACAGGTACACCATGCTCGTCGCTACCGCCGATGAAAACAACGTCTTGCTTTTTAAGGCGAAGATAGCGTACGTAGATATCGGCTGGCACATAAACACCTGCCAGGTGGCCGATATGCACACCACCATTAGCGTAAGGCAATGCTGCCGTAACAGTGGTACGTTTGAAATTCTTTTGTTCCATATTAGCTAATATATTTTTGTTATTTGGGTGCAAAATTACAAAAAAATGTTGGAAATGCGGAATAATTAGGTGTCCTTTTTCTCCTTTATATATATAATAAGGTGTAATTTGATAGTTTTAGATAGGAGAATTCTAAAACTCAGATACTAAAAAAGGCTCTAGCTTTCCAGCCCGAGCCTTTTTTGTACTTGCCCTTCAGGTCTTTCTGATAAGGGTTGCACAATCATTATCATTTACTATTGTTTTGAGTCTTGCTGTTTTAATAATCAATCTTCTTACTGTGCAATAAAAAATACCCCTTCTTTGGACGAATTTCTTATATGTTTTGGCTGATAATTGTCTTAGAAATGTCCTCTTTCTGCCCAGTCTCCCCTATCTAGTGTCCGATATCCGATAGCTTCTGCCAGATGTTGAGGTTCTATCTGCTGGCTTCCGGCAAGGTCGGCAATGGTACGGGCAACTTTTAAGATACGGTTGTAGGCACGTGCAGAAAGGGATAGTTTCTCCATTGCCATTCTGAGGAGGTTGATTCCTTCCTCTGTTGGTTCCGCAAATTGATGAATCATACGTTCCGTCATCTGGGCATTACAGTGTATTCCCTTGAAATCCTTGAATCTTTCTGCCTGAATCTCTCGGGCTCTGATTACTCTTTCCCTGATTCTAGCACTTGGTTCTCCTGGGGCTGCCTTGGAGATGTCCTTGAAAGGTACAGGACTGATTTCGCACTGGATATCGATGCGGTCGAGTAACGGACCGGAAATCTTGTTCATGTATCTTTGGATCTGACCTGGTGTGCAGACACAGCGGTGGGTAGGGTCGCCATAGTAACCGCAAGGACATGGGTTCATGCTTGCTACAAACATGAACGAGCAAGGATAATCGATGGTGTATTTGGCTCTGCTGATGTTGATGTGGCGGTCTTCCAAAGGTTGGCGCAAAACTTCCAAGGTGGTTTTGTTGAACTCTGGCAATTCGTCGCAGAAGAGCACACCATTATGGGCAAGAGATATTTCGCCGGGTTGTGGAGAGGTTCCTCCACCTACCAGTGCTACTTGTGAGATGGTATGATGAGGTGCTCTGAAAGGGCGCTGGGCAATGAGGGATACGTTCTTGGCTAATTTGCCAGCTATGGAATGTATCTGGGTAGTTTCCAGACTTTCTGAGAGGGTAAGGGGTGGAAGAATGGAGGGGAGTCGTTTTGCCATCATGGATTTTCCCGAGCCGGGAGGACCTACCATGATGAGATTATGACCGCCGGCTGCAGCTACCTCCAAGGCGCGTTTTACGTTTTCCTGGCCTTTTACATCGGCATAATCGTAGTCGCAATGAACCTGGTTCTCGTAAAACTCCTTACGGGTATCTACAATGGTTGGGGTGGGGGATGATTTATCACCAAGAAACTGGATGACATCAAAGAGGTTTTTCATTCCATAAACCTCCAGATTGTTCACCACGGCGGCTTCCCGGGCGTTCTGTTCCGGTACAATCAGACCTTTGTAGTGTTCAGACCTTGCCCTGATGGCGATAGGCAGGGCTCCCTTGATAGGCTGCAATGTGCCGTCGAGGCTCAATTCGCCCACCATCATGTATTCTTTAAGATGTTCTTCGGGGATATTGCCATTGGCGCCTAGAATGCCGATGGCTAGAGGAAGGTCGAAACTGCTGCCTTCCTTGCGTAGGTTGGCGGGTGCCAGGTTAATGGTAATGTCGGCTATCGGAAATTTATAGCCGCTATACTGCATGGCTGCTGCGATGCGGTCACGGCTTTCCCTGACCGCCTCGTCGCCTAAGCCCGTAAGGTGATACATTACGCCTTTGTTGAGGCTGACTTCTACAGTTACAGTCGTGACTTCCAGTCCGTTGACTGCTGCGCAATAGGTTTTTACTAACATAAGCTCTTTTTTAGAAGGTTAGAGCTCGCGGTATTATTTCAGCAGTTGGTCTAGTTTATTGTATAGATCTTGCTTGTTAAGGCCTCGGGCTGTTATTTTTCCATTTTGAAGTATGATGTTGTCGGGCATAGAAGTGAGTCCCAACTTCTTCAAAGTCTTGTCTTCCAGCATTTCCCCATTGCATACTACAGCCCAGTTGATAGAGTCGCGCTTCATGTTCTCCTCGCAATTGCTCTTGCTTGCATCCAGGCAGAAGCCCATCAGTTTGAGTTTGCCTTGTGACGAGCGCTGGCGTTTCTTCAACTCTCTCTGTATGTCCTGACTGTCATAATTGAATGTAGCCCAGGTATAGATAACAGCAACAGGTGAACTGATCAGGTCTGTGCTGGAGATGAGTTTTCCTTTGGTGTCGTATGAAGTGAAAGTTGGTAATTTGGCACCAATTCCTGCATCTTTCATGGCAGAAATCTGCTGCTTCAGTTTACCTACCTGAATATTCTTAGGCTGTTCTTTCTCCAGCAGAGTAAGGAGAGAGAGGGCTTTCTTGTAATCCGGTTGAGGGGTGGCAATGAAGTATTTCTTGATGAGAAAGAGGCTTACTACCGACTTTGCGTTATCTTCGATGAAGAGTTCTGCCTGTTTCTTTTCCTGTGGAGGAGTATTGCCGAGAATCGATTTACGGAATTTGGTCATCAACTCATTGTTCTTGGTGCCCTTTACCTCCATTTCCTTCAAGTGGGAAGCATCGCCTTTCAGCTCCACAGATTCTCCTGATTCTGCGAAGATAGGTTGCTCAGAGAAATTCGGGAAAACGATCATCAGCGTGCAATCGTCATGGCAGGGCATCTCGTATGTGAATCTACCGCCTACAACTTTGATGGTATCCATGCCTTCCATGCTGCCATCTGTGCTATAAACATAAAATTCACCTTGATTCATATTTAAAAATTTGCCCTCAAGTTTAAAGTGACCACTACTGACACCACACGATGTTAGTAAAATCGATGAAATAAGAAATATGATGTATGCAAATTTTTTCATAAGAAAAATTTTAAGGGAGGAGTGCCGCGAGCGGGACTCGAACCCGCACAGCCATTACTGGCCAAGGGATTTTAAGTCCCTCGTGTCTACCAATTCCACCATTGCGGCATGGTAAACGTTAGAGTTGGAGCGGAAAACGGGACTCGGACCCGCGACCCCAACCTTGGCAAGGTTGTGCTCTACCAACTGAGCTATTTCCGCGTTACTTAATTGCGAGTGCAAAGGTAATATAATTTCCCGGTTCCACCAAATGGATTTACAACTTTTAAGAAAAAATACGCCATTTTTCTTCAAAAAGGTGCATTTTTTCTCGTAGAAACCTAATTTCCTACTGTCAGCACGCTACCAATACCTGTGTAGGTTACCCGATATTGCATTAGCATCTTGTCTTCTTTTCCCTGTCCACCGCTTGTGATGGTACCATTTTCAAGGCTATATACTCTTTTACACTTGTTGCAGATGACCGATTGTCTGTTGCCTGTCCACTCCAGTGGATAGTTGGTGCCGCCATATTGCAGGATGCAGTTAAGGCATTGTCTGTCCCATGCTACATAGCCATTGAAGTTGGATGTGCCGAGGATGAAACCATTCTTGGTAGCATCCTTCAGGTCGTTTCCTGCTCCCAGATAGCTATAGTTGGCATAGTTTTCCTTGGCAGTAGAGAGGACGATGGTTTCAGTATGGTTCTTGCCATCGTTCAGGGTGGAGTAGATATTCCAGGCACCATTTATCTTTTTGGCACTAATCATGGTGTAGGTGCCGGCTCCTTGGAGAGCTGTCTCAATGCTGCTTCCTGGATGGTAGATGGTTCGGAAGATAAACTGGCATGGGTATCGGGTGCTGATGCTGTTGTCTGCATCGCAGGATGCCAGAAGCGAGGAGGAAAGAATGAGACAGATACACAAAAAGGTGAAGAGCACAGCTTTTGCTGCCATTCTCTTCACCTTATTATATATATACACCTTATTATATATATGATTATATATAGATGTTTTTTTCTTCATTGATTTCAAAAAGATTCTAATGTATTAAGAGATTTCTTTGATTTCAAGATACTCTTTGATTTCAAGGGATATCCTTTATTTCAAGAGATTCTTTTCTGCATTCTCCATACGCTCGAAATGGAACTCAGAGAGAGTCTGTTCCATAAGTGACTGGATCTTGTCGTTGCAGAGATTGCCGATGCTTCCCTCATGGGTATGATGGATATCCTTGTTAGGCTTGAATTCTCCAGCTTCGATTTCCAATCCCACAGTCTTGTAAGCATCACGGAAAGGCATTCCGTTAGCGGCAAGCTGATTTACTTCCTCCACAGAGAACATCGGATCATAACGAGGATCATCGAGGATGTGCTCGTTAACCTCCATCTTGTTGATGATGTAGGCAGCCATCTGCAGACAGTCTTTCAACTCGTCGAAAGCTGGGAGGAATACTTCCTTGATAATCTGAAGATCACGGAAATAACCTACAGGCAGGTTGTTCATGATGAGCATAATCTGCTGTGGCAAGCTCTGGAGCTTGTTGCTCTTGGCACGAATCAGCTCGAATACGTCTGGGTTCTTCTTGTGAGGCATGATGCTTGAACCGGTGGTACACTCCTTAGGCAACTTCACGAAGCCGAAGTTCTGACAGTTGAACATGCAGGCATCGAAAGCCATCTTTGCCAGGGTTCCTGCCACGCTAGCCATTGCGAAAGCTACGTTGCGCTCCATCTTTCCTCTACCCATCTGGGCATAGACTACATTATAGTCCATGCTGTCGAAACCGAGCAGTTCGGTTGTCATGGTACGGTTCAGAGGGAAAGAGCTGCCGTAGCCTGCTGCGCTACCCAATGGGTTGCGGTTGGTCATGCGATAGGCAGCCTGAAGGAAGAGCATATCGTCTGCAAGTCCTTCAGCATAAGCGCCAAACCAGAGTCCGAAAGATGAAGGCATAGCCACCTGGAGGTGGGTATAGCCCGGCATCAATACGTTCTTATATTGGTTGCTCTTCTGGATCAGCTCGTCGAAGAGAATCTTGACCGCATCAACAATCTCCTTCAACTCATGGCGGGTGAAGAGCTTGAGATCTACCAAAACCTGGTCATTGCGTGAGCGTCCTGAATGAATCTTTTTGCCCATATCGCCCAGTTTCTGGGTGAGCATCAATTCTACTTGGGAATGAACATCCTCCACGCCGTTTTCGATGACAAACTCGCCTTTCTCGGCGATGGCGTAGATATTCTTCAATTCTGCGAGGAGCTGGGTAAGCTCATCCTTTTCCAAAAGTCCGATGCTTTCGAGCATGGTGATGTGTGCCATACTGCCAAGCACGTCGTATTTGGCGAGATAGAGGTCAAGCTCACGGTCTCGACCTACGGTGAATCGTTCGATTTCCTTGTTTACTTCAAAGTTCTTTTCCCAAAGTTTATGTGCCATAATTTCTTTATTTTTAATCCTGGTAAGGAATCATCGCCAGTGCATCAGCAATCTTCTCGATGCCTTCCTGCAATGGCTTCTTCACCATACCCTTGATAAACATATTGAGCTCAGCCTTGATGGTGAGTTTCATCTTGCAAGAAAATTCTCCTGTAGGGAGCAGCTGAATCCAGAAATTGAATGGGATAGGGCTGTTCTCTGTTTCAAACTTGATGGTTTTGGGAAAATCTCTGTCGATGATGCGCATCTTGAGGTCGCCCACCATAGGAGCGTTGATAGTGATGCTGTCGCTGTCGAATCTCAGGTCCTTGAGTTTCTCCATTTCCTTTCTCTTGTCCTCAGGAATCTGGTCTTTCACCTGCTCGAAGCGATCTTTGAGCACCTGCAGGTTGTTGAGGTCGCTCAAAGTATTAAAAACAGATTCCTGCTTGTGAGGAATCTGTTTGATATTACTTTCGAATGTACTTGTACTCATTATTGATGGGTAAAAAATTACTTCTTCCAGTTAGCTGGGTCCTTGCGCCACTCATGGAGCAACTCTACGTCTTCCTGCTTGATGTAACCCGTCTCGAGAGCCTCTTCTACCACGTGCTCGTAGTCTGTAAGAGTAACCAGCTTCACGTTAGCATCAGCGAAAGCCTTCTCTGCTACTGGGAAACCGTAAGTGTAGCTAGCCACCATACCTACAATCTCGTTGCCGTTCTTGCGAAGAGCCTCTACAGCCTTGAGTGAGCTGCCGCCTGTAGAAATCAAATCCTCTACAACAACAACCTTAGCCTTAGGATCGAGCTCACCTTCGATGAGGTTCTGCATACCATGATCCTTTGGTTTAGAACGAACATAAACGAAAGGCAAGTTCAATTCGTCTGCCACCAATGCACCCTGTGCGATAGCGCCAGTAGCTACACCTGCAACAGCGTCAGCCTCTGGGAACTGCTCCAGGATAGCATGTACGAGTTCGAGCTTCACATAGTTGCGGAGTTCTGGGAAAGAGAGGGTCTTGCGGTTGTCACAATAGAAAGGAGACTTCCAGCCAGAAGCCCAAGTGAAAGGATCGTTAGGCTGCAATTTGATAGCCTTAACCTTCAATAACTTAGATGCGAATTCTTTCTTTAACTTGTCCATAATCATATAAGGATTAAATTATTATTATTTCTTTGCAAAGGTACTACAAAAAAACGAGTTATCCATATAAATAGGGCATTTATTATAGATTTTTTATACCTTGTGCGTGATATTGGCTTGCAAAGTGGGGGCTGGGTGGGGGCTGAAGGGAAACTTAGCTGAGAAGTTGGCTAGAAATTTGGCTGGAAATTTGGCGCTTATTCTGCAGCCCATCCTATAGTAGCGATGCTGAATTTCATCTTGCCTGCCTTCTGCAGTTCTTCGCAGCAGGAGATGAGGGTGGCGCCTGTAGTGCAGACGTCATCGACGATAAGCAGATGCTTGCCGGCAAGATTGGTGATGGGGTGTTTGCCGTCTCTGTCGTGATAGGTATCTGATAACCGGAATACATGTTTTACGTTTTCCTGTCGCTGCCATCTGTCCTTTTGGGTTTGACTTCCGGTGAAGGTTACTCGTCGGATGGCATCTGTAATGATGGGGAGATGGGTTCTTTCCTGTATTCCCCTGGCTATTTCCTCGCTCTGATTATAGCCGCGGGTCTTCCTTCTTGACTTCGTGATGGGGATAGGGATGATGGCATCTATATCCTTGAAGAGGTCTGATTCGATACCTTTGCTGGCGATGAGTCTTCCCAGATAGTTTCCGGCATCGGGACGATGATGGTATTTCAGCTTATAGATGATGTAGCTTGGGTTGGAGTGGCTGTGATAATAGAAGAGGGCGACGCATTTTTCGACAGGAATGCGCCCCCAGAACATTTTAGCCAGGTTGTTCTCGTAGGGGTCTTCCCAGGTTGGGGTAATCGGGAGGTCCTGGAGGCAGGTGGCGCATAGCATCTCCTCTGTGCCCAGAAGTCGCTCATCGCAGATGGCACAGTAACGGGGAAAGAGAAAATCTATGATATTTCCTAATAGACTGAGTTTCATATTGTTACTTTGAACTGTTCAATACTTTAGAAGTCGTCTTCGAAATCGATGTCTCCCAGATCTTCTTCTTTCATTTTGTCGATGCATTTGTGAATCACATCCATACTATAGCCTCTGCCGAGGGCGAAGCGGATGAGTTTCATCGAGCGTTCGTAGTCGTTTTTGGCTTTGATGGTTTTGTATTTGTTTTTTAGGAGAGGAAGAAGGGTTTCCAAATACATGTCGTCCTCGATTTCCTCGAAGATTGGGTCGGAGATTTCCTTCGGGATGTGCTTCATCCAAAGAGCCTGTTCCACTTTTCTGCGGCCCCATTTGTTGTATTTTATCTTGTCGTTGATAAAGAAGCGGGTGAATCGCTCGTCATCGATGAATTTTTTCTGGGTCAGGAATTCCATATTTCGGGCGATTGCGTCCTCTGGGAGTTCCCACTTCTTCATCTTGTCGAGCATTTCCTGCGAGCAATGTTCGGCTTGAGTGCAGAGAGTGGTGAGCTTCAGAAGTGCCTGCTGCTCAGTCATCGGCTTCTTGGGGCGCTTGGAGTTGTTATAATATTCCATAATGCATTTATGTTTTATTGGGAGGATTACAAATCCTCCGGTTTTGATAGGTCAAACCTTTTTTTACTGCGGATTGCAAATCCGCAGGGACGCCTGGCGGTGGACTTTCTGGATAGATTTGCAATCCGCTTATCTAATAGTCTATTTCATAGCTCGCATCATTCTCTTCTTTCCGAAAGCATCTTCTTTGGTTTCAATATTCTTGAAGCCAAATCCTTCGAGCATTTCTCTTGTCTCCTTTTCGTAAAGAGGGTTGATTTCGAAATAGAGCATGCCCCAGCTTCGCAATTCTAATGAGGCGAACTCGGCGATGGCCCGATAGAACTTCAGAGGATCTTCATCGGGAACAAAGAGGGCGAGATCGGGCTCGTAATCAAGGACGTTTTTCTCCATATCTGCTTTCTCCTTTTCGCAGATATAAGGAGGATTGCTCACGATGAGGTCCCATTTTGGGGTGGAAGGAGTCTTTGTTTCACCCTTGGGCTTCACAACCTCTTTATCATCGTTACCCTTCATTTTTTCGTTATCAGTCTCTGCTGCTTTTGGCAAAGCCAATGCATCCTGATGTTCTATTCTGACATTTCCGGCTTTCATCATTTCCACATTTCCTTGTGCTATTCGGAGGGCATCTTCCGAAATATCCCATCCTGTAACCTCAGAATTAGGAATGTTGAGTCCTAATGTGATGGCAATGCAGCCGGATCCTGTGCAAATATCAAGAATCAGCTTAGCGTCGTCTGTCGCCTGAGGAGAATTTCCCGAAGAATCTTCTGGAGAATCTCCCGAAGAAACGATTGATTTTTCGATCATATCCTTCTCTATCCATTGGCAGAGTTCTGCGGTTTCCGGTCTTGGAATCAGCACGCCTGGCTCCACGTGAAAGGGCCTGCCGGCAAAGTCGGCTTCGCCCAAAACATACTGCACAGGTTCTCCTTTTTGCAGTCTTATGATAATTTCTTCCAATTTTCTTTCCTCGTCTGCAGATATTTCATTAACTTTGCCGCAGATTATGTCGGTCAGAGTCATTCCGTACTTCACATCAAGCACGGTGCGGACGATAGCCTGTGCTTCGCCAGCATCATAAAGTGGGGTGAGGGATTGCCAAAGTTGCTGATACGTTTTCATCTTGATATTGCTTGTTGCGATTTGATTTGAGAGCAAAGGTACGACAATTTATCGAAAATGAGTAAGAAAATCGAAGAAAAATAGGATATGGAACGAAATAAAGTATCTTTTCTGAATCCGCAGACGGGCGAACCGCTTAGTCTGCAGGAGATAGACGAAATGTTCATGCGCCGCTGCCTGCAGTTGGCTAAGAACGGTAGGCAGAATGCGAAGCCTAATCCGATGGTGGGCGCCGTCATCGTGAGCGAGGAGGGCAGAATCATCGGCGAGGGCTATCATGTAAGATGTGGTGAGGGGCACGCTGAAGTTAATGCCTTTGCTTCAGTTAAGCCTGAAGATGAGCATCTGTTAAGCCAAGCCACTATCTATGTGAGTCTCGAACCCTGTTCTCATTATGGCAAGACGCCTCCTTGTGCCGACCTTATCGTAAGAAAAGGTGTAAGGAGATGTGTCTGTGGTTGCGTGGATCCTTTCGCCAAGGTGCAGGGTCGTGGCATCCGGAAGATTCGTGAGGCAGGCATCGAGGTAACGGTGGGTGTTCTAGAGGCGGAATGCCTCGAACTGAACAAGCGCTTCATCACCTTCAATACCCATCAGCGACCATACATCATCCTGAAATGGGCGCAGACTGCGAATGGTTTTCTTGATAATAATTATCAGGGAATGGCGATTTCTACGCCTTTTACCAAGATGCTTTCGCATAAGCTTCGTGCCGAGAACGACGCCATCCTGGTAGGTAGAATCACCGATGAGCGTGACCATAGCCAGCTCAACGTAAGAGACTGGAGCGGAAAGGATCCGATGCGACTGGTCATCGATCGCCATCATCCTTGTTTCGAGGGCTTGGACTTCTCCAAGGGTAAGAAAGAGGTGTTGAAGCAGATGATGCAGTACCTATATAATAATAAGGTGCAATCGCTGATAGTAGAAGGTGGCGCCATCACCCATCAGGCTTTCCTCGATGCCGGATTATGGGATGAAATCAGGGTAGAAACATCTTTATCCACATCTGTGGAAAACGTGGTAACTGCCGGAACAGCAGCGCCAAAGCTTCCTCCTAACATCCGGTTAATCAGCCATAAGGCGTATGATAATAATATAATAAATAATTACGAACGAGTATGAGCAATAGATTTACATCGCGCCTGAGCGATAACGACGATTTCAAGCGAGACGAGTTGATTCGCAAGATAGAGCATGCCGTGGAGCATATGACGCTCGCTGAACTGGAAGCCCTGTCGTATGACATGTTTACCAAGGGTTACATCCAGGATTACTAAACATTCAAACATAAGAATAAGACAAGATATAAAAAAGGTGGGTGCTACAACAATTCGTGTAGCACCCACTTTTTTATATCTTATTCTTTTTCCTTATTTCGCCATTGGAGTGAAGCGCAAGGTGAACTCATGAGCTCCTGTTGGAGTCATATACTGTGGCAGACAAGAGTCGCCACCACAACTGTGGTTACCGATACCACGCTGCCAGAAATCGAAGTGAGCAAAAATCTGGTTAGAGCGTACCAGGTCGTAAGGATGCTTGCCACCATAGAATACGTCGTAGTTGAACTGGGCATCATCGAAGTGAGACAACGAGAAGGCTACCATGCCCTCGGTGGTGATTTGCAACTTCGTGCTGTTGTTGTCGAGTGTCAACTGGCGCAAGCCCTGGCGGTCGCCCATGGTCTGAGGAGCACTCTGCTCTTCGAACATGCCATCCACGGTAGTCTTGTACAAACCTAACAGCGAACCTCTCTGTCGGTCAAGGTAGTTGCTCCAAGGACCCTTGGCATAATACTCCACGTTCTCGAAGCCAGGAGCAAACTGCATGGTAATACCGATTCTACGGGTTTCCTTGGAAGAATTATTGGTAGTTACCTTCATATCCACGGTTCCGTTAGGATAGATGATGTAAGCAATCTGGTGTGTATCCTTACCATTGGTAACGGCAGTCTCTACAACCACATTCTTGCCCTGCTTCTTAGGAGTCTTCACCATCATCTTCTTACCGGTGAGTGCACCCTCTTCCTTGTTCTCGTTCTCGGCAACACCACCTGTAGCACCCAGGTTCACGTTGTCGTTAGCGATGCGGCGGAAGCCGTTGAAGTCAGGACCTGCATTAGGCTGAACGAGCTGAGTATTGCGATAAGTCCAGTTGGCAATGGCTCCATCCTCACCGAATGTGATGCTGAAGTTATTACCGGTAATGGTGTTACCCTTCACCTTCAGCTTGCCCTTCTCCTGGATAGTTGGCAAAGTGCCATGACCTTTCTGTACGAAGGTTGGGTCGGCAACAGATGTGCTGCCTGCATTCTCTGCAGAAAGCTTGAACTGCTGCTGAGCCATCTCATAACCCTGCTTGCTCCACGAAGTAGCCTTCTTCAGAACGAGGCGGAAGGTGATGACATACTCTGCCTTATCATCCACTGCGGTGGTGTATGGGATGTTGATGTCGCAGGTCTTGCCTGGCAATACAGATGGGATAGACACCTGGTTTTTCTCTACAGATACACCATTGCGGAGCACCTCATAGCTGAGATCATAGATGTCTGCCAGGTTGGTGAATGCACACTTATTCTTCAATGTGAGTACGCGGCTGTAGAAAGACTCGAAGTTTACATCTCTGTAAACATACTTCACCTCAGTGAGCTTGGCTGTCCACTCTCTGCCTGGAGTGATGATACCGTTGCTCATGAAGTCGCCCTGGAATCCTCTGTAGCCGTTGTTCATCTTGGTATAGTCGTAACCGGATGTGTAGTAGTGGAGTCCGGTCTTTGGATCCTTCAGAGGAAGCCCCTTGCGGATGCGGCGTGTATCGTAGATACCCTGGTCAACCCAGTCCCAGATGCAGCCACCGGTGATACCGGTACTTGCCTCGATGAGGTCCCAGTATTCTTGCAGGTTACCTACAGCCTGACCCATTGCGTGAGCATATTCACAGATGAAGTATGGCTTGTTGTGTAGGCCATCCATCTGCTTCTTCACTACCTCGATTCTTGGATACATGTCTGAACCGAAGTCTGAGTACTTGGCACCGTGATTGTAACCCTCGTAGTGAACCCACGCGTCGCGACCAGGCAAAAGCTCCTTCACCTTATCGTAGGTAGCCTGGAAGTTGTCGCCACCGCCTGACTCGTTACCGAGCGACCAGAGTACTACGCTAGGATGGTTGCGGTCTCTCAATACCATACGTTCTGTGCGGTCAACGTAGGCTGCGCGCCATGTAGGGTTGTTTGAGAGAGATTGGTTGTTGTGGCACTCTACGTCAGCCTCATCCATACAGTATAATCCGTAGTAGTCAAACATCGCATACATCTTAGCCTGACGAGGATAGTGGCTGGTACGGACGGTGTTCACATTGGCCTGTTTCATCAGAATCACGTCGCGAAGCATAGTCTCCACATCGATGGCGTGACCATAGAGCGGGTGAATATCCTGGGTGTTGACACCCTTGAAGAATACTCGCTTGCCATTTATATAAACCAGTTTGTCCTTGATAGTCACCTCTCTGAAGCCGTATTTGGTAGAGAATACCATCTCTTCCTTGTTGCCAGCCTTCTGGCGAACGATAACGGTATAGAGATTAGGCTGCTCTGAGGTCCAGGCCTTCAGACCGGTCAGGTTGTCGATGGTAAGGCGGCAGTTCTTCTGAGCATCCTTTGCGGTCATCGCTACCTGAGCAGACTGCTTGGCAACAGACTTGCCCTGAGGGTCGAGGAGCTCGATTTCCAGCGTCTTTTCAGATTTCTCCTTGGTAGCGTTATTGATAGTCAGGTCAACATTCAGGTTGCCCGATGTGTAATCGCTGTTCAGGGCAGATGTGATGTAATGGTCTGCCACGAAAGTCTTAGGAGTAGCTACGAGATAAACATCGCGGTGAATACCACCGAGGTGCCACATATCCTGTCCCTCCAGGTAAGAACCGTCGCTCCATCGGTAAACGCGAACCGATACGTTGTTGTCGCCCTTGCGAACGAGGTTGGTAACATCGAAGTCTGCATCTGTATTGGCACCCTGTGAATAGCCGGCATACTTGCCGTTTACCCAAACCACGATGGCGCTGCAGGCACCATCGAAGTGCAGGAACACACGCTTTCCTGTTTCCCAACCTTCAGGCAGATTGAAGTTACGGCGATAAGAACCTACCGGATTCTTGTCGAAATTATCCTTGAAGGCTGTGATGAACGGCGGTTTGTTCTCGAAAGGATAACCTACGTTGTTGTAAACCGGAACATCGTATCCAGCCATCTCCCAGTTGAGAGGCACCTGGAGTTCCTTCCATGAAGAAACATCGGCGTTGTCTGCCCAGAAATCATCCTTCTCAGGCTTGCCCTGTTTCCAGTCGGCAGTATAGTGGAACTTCCACTTGCCGTTGAGCAACAGATAGTTGGCACGCTTAGGAGTGAGCCATGGGAATTTGTAGTAATCGTCCTGCTGCATGGAAGCAGTAGAAGAATAAGGCACGAAAGTAGCATGGGCTTTTTCTTTGCGATCCGCGAACTTAGTCTCGTCTTCTACCCATTTGTCCGTAAACGGACATACTCCTGCTTTTGCCTCAACCACTTTCTTCACCTTTTTCTTGGTGTGTTTTGGCTGTGCAATAGCTGATGCGCTGAAGAGGAAGGTCAATGCAACCGCAGCTCCCCAAATTAAATGTTTTTGTTTCATTGTCTGGTTGAATTATTAATAATTACAAGTTAGCTAGTTATGAATCTGTTTAGATTTGGTGCAAATTTACGATTAATTCCTGAAACCTCCAAATTATTTTTGTATTTTCGTATCCTGGAGGATAAAATAAACCGACCTGTATGGTTGAAATTACCCAATACGCCCTGAAAGGGCAGAAGCTCCTAGCCCAGGGCATTGCCCTGGGTAATTATGAACGCAAACCCGTCGCCCTGTAAGGGCAAAAGCTTTCAAAGAACCAAGCAGTAAACAAAGCTTTTGCCCTTACAGGGCGTCTTATTGATTGCTATTATACCCAGGGCGATGCCCTGGGCTAAGAGCTTTTGGGCTTTCAGCCCGTTTCAACCGTACTGTTAGAAATAAACAGCCCCAGTCCTTTTGGGGGCTTCATTGATGACCGGTGCCTGCTTGCGCCTTGTAAGTATTATCGCTGTTGCTTGTAAGTACTGTCGCAGTTACATCGGTTTTATGTAAAAAGTCTTATCCTTTTCTTCCGAAATCGGCAGGAATCTCGCCCCATTTCTTCGTTTCCCATTTAAAGATAGGTACGGTGATGGGGTGGGTGCGGAGCCAATTTTCGGCACGTGCGATGATCTGATAGAGCTGCTCGGTTTGAGGAGTGCGCTCCAGTTTGGTCTTGCATTGTTTCTTGTTTACCCAGAGCTGGGCATTCACGCTGTCGCTGTAGATTACCTTGTCGGTAATGCCTTTCTGAGCCATCAGGGCGAGGGCGTGGACGATGGCGAGGAACTCGCCGATGTTGTTGGTGCCGTGGATAGGACCATAGTGGAAAACCTGCGCACCTGTCTGAAGATCAATGCATTGGTATTCCATTGGACCGGGATTTCCGGAGCAGGCTGCATCCACAGCCCAGGCGTTCGCCTTCACCTCATTGGGCAAAGGCAAGACTGTATCGTTTCTCCATGAAGGAGGATTTACGGGCATGTTACTCATTTGTGTTTCTTTTATTGGATAGATGATTTGTGTTTTACAGAGCCGCATACGAGAGTTCTGTATTGGTATTACTGACCTGTAATAAAAAAGAAATGAGCAAGCCCCAAAGTCTGGCTCTGGGGATGCTCATTATTTGTCAATAGTCAATATTCAATTTTTAAATTGTAGGTTAATTATATCTTGAGAAGTTTTTCAGGAGTGCTATACTCCTGATAACTTCTAATTACCTAAAATTTTACATTCTTTCAGGAACCTCGATGCCGAGCAGAGCCATACCATTCTTCAGAATCTTGGCAACATTGGCTGCGAGAACCAGACGGGTAATCTTCTCTGCCTCGCTCTCAGCATTCAGGATGCTGTAGTCGTGATAGAACTGGTTGAACTCCTTAGTCAGCTCGTAGCAGTAGTTGGCAATGCCACCAGGGTTGTAGTTGTTGCCGGCATCGGCTACAGCTGCAGCGAAGTCGTTCATCTTCTGGATGAGGTCGATCTCTTTCTCGTTGATAGGAGCATCAGCACCCAACTCTGCAGGAATCTCGATGCCCTCGGCAGCAGCCTTACGCATGATGCTGCGGATACGAGCGTAGGTGTACTGGATGAAAGGACCTGTGTTACCGTTGAAGTCGATACTTTCCTCTGGGTTGAAGAGCATGTTCTTGCGGGCATCTACCTTGAGGATGAAGTACTTCAACGCTCCGAGACCCACGATGCGTGAAATCTCCTGGCGCTCTTCCTCGCTCATGTCCTTGAACTTGCCAAGGTCATCGCTTGTCTGGCGAGCATCCTTGATCATCTCTGCCATCAGGTCATCAGCATCTACTACGGTTCCCTCGCGGCTCTTCATCTTACCGTTAGGTAATTCTACCATACCATAAGAGAAGTGAACCAAGTCCTTACCCCACTTGAAACCGAGACGGTCGAGCAGGATAGAGAGCACCTGGAAGTGGTAGTTCTGCTCGTTACCTACTACGTAGATCATCTTGTCGATAGGGAAGTCCTTGAAGCGGAGGTCGGCAGTACCGATGTCCTGAGTCATATAAACAGAAGTACCGTCAGAACGGAGCAGGAGCTTCTGGTCGAGTCCCTCGTTGGTGAGGTCAGCCCAAACAGAGTTGTCGTCCTTGCGGAAGAAGAGACCCTTCTCCAATCCTTCCTCTACCTTCTTCTTACCCTCGAGGTAAGTGTTTGACTCATAATATATCTTGTCGAAACCTACACCCATCATCTTGTAAGTCTCATCGAAGCCAGCGTAAACCCAGCTGTTCATTTTCTGCCAGAGAGCGCGAACCTCAGGGTCGTTGTTCTCCCACTTCACGAGCATTTCGTGAGCCTCCTTAATCAGCGGAGCCTCTGCCTTTGCTTTCTCTGTGGCAGCTTCCTCGTCCATGCCATCCTTCATATACTGAGCCTTGAGTTCTGCGATTTCCTCACGATAGTGCTTGTCGAAGGCTACATAGTAGTCGCCGATGAGGTGGTCGCCCTTCTTGCCGGAAGTTTCAGGAGTTTCGCCATTGCCCCACTTGAGCCAAGCGAGCATAGACTTACAGATGTGGATACCACGGTCGTTAACGATGTTTGTCTTGATAACCTTGTTGCCGTTGGCCTCCATAATCTGGGCCAATGACCAACCGAGCAGGTTGTTGCGCACGTGACCGAGGTGGAGAGGCTTGTTGGTGTTAGGAGAAGAGTACTCGATCATGACGAGCGGGCTATTCTCAGTAACAGGCTTCTCGCCGAACTTAGGGTCAGCGTTGATGGTGTTCAAGAGTCCTACCCAAGCGGCAGGAGCGATAGAAAGGTTGAGGAAACCCTTAACTACGTTGAAGTCTGCGATAACGTCAGCGCAGTTCTCCTTCAGGTAGTCACCAATCTCGAGTGCAGTTCTCTCAGGAGTCTTCTTCGACATTTTGAGGAATGGGAATACGACGAGGGTAAGGTTACCTTCGAAATTACTCTTGGTCTTCTGCAGGGCTACCATCTTTTCAGGTACGTCCTGACCATAAAGCTCCTTCACCGCCGCGATGACAGAGCTGATGATTTCGTTTTCTATCTTCATTATCTTTATATCTTTTTTACCGGTAAAAAATCTTTTTCTTTATTCAAATGCCTGGTAAGTGAGGGGGCTTGCAAGTACCCCCTTTTACTTAAGCGCCTGCAAAATTACAAATAATAATTGGAATGAGCAAAGAAAAACGATGTTTTCTTTATCCTTCAAGGATAATATCGGCCACGTCCTGTGGAGAGTTCCATAAGATGCCGTCCTGCAATTCATCGTCGGTAAAACCATTGAGAGCCTCCTGTGCTTCCTTTGGTGTAATAGCTGGAGTTCCATCCTCGTTCTTTGCTTCGAGCAATGCCTGCAAGACCTCTGCTCTGTATTCTTCAATTGTCATCATGTATTTAATGTCGTTACGTTGTTTATTTTATGGTGACAAAGGTAATGTTTTTTTTCGAAAGCACCAAGCTTTTCTGTCATTTTCTTTTCTTGACAACTTAAAATTATGATAATTTTAATGTAGATGAAACCGGGAAACTGCGAAATTGATGTCAATCTTTTTGTTTTTCCAGGTAGAATGTTACATGGTAGCCGGAGATGGAAGTATCGGCAAGTCCCAGTTCGATGTTCTGCATCATCAGCATCTGGCGGGAGAGGGATAGGCCGATACCTGTGCCGGATGATTTGGTGGTGAAGAATGGGATGAAGATTTCCCGTGCCACATCGGCAGGGATGGGGGCACCATTGTTGCTGAACAGCAGGACAGGACGCTCGTTTTGGCTCATGCGGACGTCGATGTCGGTGGCGTGGGCTTCGATGGCATTCTTGGTAAGATTGATGAATACCTGGCGCAGCATGTTGCGGTCGGCCTCCAGCGTGACATTCTGGGGGAGGAAAATGTGCCAGCTGAGGTCGGGATAGAGCGCCCGGATGCTTTCCAGGAAAGAGGCAAGCGTGAGGGGTTCTACGACGGGAGCCTGAAGCTGAGTGAGTTTGCGGTAACTATCTACAAAGTTGGTGAGCGACTTGCTGGTGTCGTGAATCGCCTGAATGCCTTCCTCGTATTCGCTTCCCTTGATCTGTGGGGTGCTGAGGTAAGCCTGGCAGATGCTGGAGATGGGAGCCGTGGCGTTCATGATTTCGTGGGTAAGCACACGGGTCAGCTTTTGCCATGATTCCACTTCGTGTCTGGCTACGAGGCGGGCAATGTCGCCCTGCATGTCGTTGAGTGCCTGCTGCAAGGCTCTTTCGCCTGGAAGCAAGCCCGAAGTAGGGAGGCGGAAGGCGTAATCGCCATTTCTTACAGCCTCACGCATCAGAAAAGCCCGAGCCTTCAGCCTTCGCTGATGGCGAAAGAACAGATAGATGAGGCCGCCCAGGATGAGGCAGATTCCACCTATTAAATATATAAGTTTAATTATAACCATAAAAATAGTATGTTTATCTCTTCAGTTTTGCATAGAGGGTTTGTCGGGTTATTCCGAGCATTTCGGCTGCACGCGAGATGTTGCCGTGGCATTTATCCACGACCTTCCGGATGTAATCGTTCTCGAAATTTTCCAAGGTTGCCACTTCCGTATTATTGTCGATGGCATCCTTGAGCACCCTTATCAGTTCGTCATTATCCCAGGGCTTGGTGACGAAATCGGCGGCTCCGCTTTTCAATCCCTTGATGGCTAGCTGCACGTCGGCAAAGGCGGTGATGAGTACCACGGGGATGTGGGCGTGGAGCCGGCGGAAGGTGCGGAGCCAGAGCAAGCCGTCCTGGCCGCTGTTCACGCCGAGCGAGAAGTTCATGTCGAGCAGGATGAGATCTACCTGCTCCTGTTGCAGCAGCGTGGGGGCGGTATCGGGGCGAGAAAGGGTGAGGATCCGTTCGAACGTATTGCCCAGACAGATTTTCAGCGCCGTGAGTATCGACGGATTATCGTCGATGACAAGAAGGGTTCCATATTTCATATCTTTTATTTTTTTGTTTGCAAAAGTACGCTTTTTTTCCGAAACGGCAAACAAAAACGGGATTGTTGTGTGATAATCATACAATAGAGTGTATGAATTTCATACAATCCGCCTTTCGGGCTGCCGGAAATCTTGGCAGAAAACGGGAGAAGCCGTAACTTTGCAGCAGCTAACGAAAACAGGGAGATGCTATTCTTCCTTTATCGTTTGATTTTAGTGAAACAAAAAATAAATGAGTATATGATGAAAAGTTATGTGAAATTCTTATCACGCAACAAGCTTTATGCCACCATAGAGGCCTTGGGTCTCTCGGTGGCACTGGCTTTTGTGCTGATTCTCGTTTCCTACGCTACTGCAGAGTATCGTGTGGGAACGAATCAGAAACTGGCGAAGGAGCTCTATGTTGCAGGTTCCGGCGATTATCTCGGAATGACCTGGGGCATAGCCAAGGAGTTCTTTCCTTCCATCCCGGAAATCAAGGGATGGACAAGATTTGGTGAATATTATGCTCCGCAGGGAGCCATGATAGATGGACAGTATTATGAGGCAAAATATCTGGCTATCGACCCGAACTTTTCCCAGTTTATGGGTTACAAATGCCGTGGTTGTGCGCCAGATCATCTCCTTTCGGATGCTCATCAGGCAATGGTTTCGGAATCTTTTGCCAAGAAAGCCTTCGGCAACGCCAATCCTATCGGCCGTACCATCCAATGCGGTAAGCTGCAACTCAAGGTGGTGGGAATCATGGAGGATTTCGACCGTGAGGACCTTCTTAACCCATACGATATTTTCGTGTCGATGAAACTGATAGAAGCTGAGGCTCAGCCGATGGATCAGTTTGGCTCCTGTACTACGGTGGCGCGACTGGCAAAGGAAGCCGACCCCGAAAAGGTGAGACAGACCTTGCTCGGCAAATACATAAACTACTGGAAGGAGTGGAAAAAGGAATCAGGTGGAGCCGACTTCATGTGGGGCTGCCAGTTTGTGAGATGGGACCAGATTCATTTTGCGGATGATGATGTCGAGATTTTCAAGCATGGAAATCGTTCTCTCGTGAATATCCTCCTGGTCGTGGCGCTGGTTCTGCTGCTTTCTGCCTTGTTCAACTACATCAATCTTACGGTGGCTCAGATTGGCAACCGTGCGAAGGAGATGGCTACCCGAAGACTGCTGGGCGAATCGGTAGGGGGCGTGATGCTGCGCTATCTCAAGGAGTCGGCGCTCTTCACGGCAGTCTGCTTCCTGCTGGGCTTGTTGATTTCCTGGGCATTCATCCCGTTGTTCAATTCTATGTTGGATACGAAAATCGACCTGTTCCATTCCTTCGACCTTCTGTGGTTCCTGCCGTTGGCTTACGTCATCATCTCCATCTTTGCGGGAATCCTTCCTGCTATCGTGGTTTCCCGTTTCAATCCGATAGATGTGGTGAAGGGAACCATCCGCATGCGCAGCAAGATGTGGTTCAGCAAGATATTTATCGTAGCCCAGAGCGTCATCAGTATCACGCTGGTAGTGATGGCGATAACGATGATGCTCCAGATGAAGCATCTTGCCGATTTGCCGTTGGGTTATCAGACGAAGGATATTGTTTCCATCATTTCTTCCTTGGATGGTTCGCCGGAGAAGATGTCTATTCTCAAAAACCGTCTGAAAGCGCTTCCAGAGGTGGAAGAGGCAACTTACGGCAACGCCAATCCTATCAGAAGCTGGGGAAATGGCGTGCATGATGACAATGAAAAACTGATAGGAATGCTCCGTATATTCATGGTAGATTCCACGGCGATGAAGATGCTGGGAGTCAGGGTGATTGAGCAGTATTGCGAGCCAGCCTATGGAAAGATTTGGGTAACGGAAGATGCGAAGCGTGCCTATGGCGTTTCTGTCCACAAGCCTTGGTTCGGAATGAGAATGAAGGATGGAAAGCATGAATACGAGGTGTGTGGCGTGATTGCCGATTACCATAGTGGAGATGCGCTGAGCGAGAATGAAAAAACGGAGCATAATGCCATTGGAGTCATTACCCCGCAGCAGCGTGGATGGACAGTTCTGGTGAAAACCCGTGGCGATCATGCCCAGGCGCTGCAGGCGATCCGGAATACCTGCAAGCAGGTGGCTAAGGAACTGATGGGAGTTCCTGCGGAAATGCAGGTGGAGTATATGGATGATACTTTGAAGAATAACCTCAAGGACAAGCATAATATGATGGTGCTCATCATCACCTTCATGAGCATCTCTATCCTGATTTCTGCCTTGGGGCTCTTCGGAATGTCGGTTTATTACGGCAACCAGCAGAAGCGGCAGATTGCCCTGCGCAAGGTGATGGGCGCTTCGATTGGGGATGCGGCTTGGCAACTGGCTAAGAGATTCCTCGTCAGTTCGCTGGTGGCTGTGGTCATCGCCATCCCTATCTGCGTGAAGCTGATGCAGACTTATCTCATGGATTTCGTCCATCGCATCTCCTTCCCTTGGTGGGTGTTGCTGGCTGGCGCTGTCTTCACCTTATTGATAGCCTTTGTTTCGGTTATCGGCTGCACCCTGCGTACGGCGATGTCGAATCCGATAGACAGCATCAAGGCTGAATAATGAGTCATAAACTTTAAAAAAGATTTCTAACGATGATACGAACAGAGAATTTAACTAGAATATTCCGCACGGAAGAGGTGGAAACCATCGCCCTGAACGGCGTAAACATAGAAGTAGAGGATGGTGAGTTTATCGCCATCATGGGTCCTTCGGGATGCGGCAAGTCAACCTTGCTGAACATCCTGGGCTTACTGGATAGTCCTACGGAGGGCAAGTATTGGTTGAATAACGAGGAAGTGGGTCATCTGAAGGAGCGTGAGCGTACCGCCTATCGCAAGGGACGCATCGGCTTCGTGTTCCAGAACTTCAATCTTATCGATGAACTTACCGTTGAGGAAAATGTGGATTTACAGCTGAAATACCTCGGAGTGGGAAAGGCGGAGCGCAAGGAGCGCGTGCTCGAAATTCTGAGAAAGGTGAAGCTGAGTCATCGTGCCAAGCATTATCCTCATCAGCTTTCGGGCGGTCAGCAGCAGAGGGTTGCCATCGCCCGTGCCGTGGTGGGCAAGCCTAGCATCATCCTTGCCGATGAGCCTACGGGTAACCTCGATTCTAAGAATGGTATGGAGGTGATGCAGTTGCTCAGCGAGCTGAACGAGGAGGGAACCACCATTGTGATGGTGACGCACTCTAAGCATGATGCTACCTACGCCAGTCGCATCATCAATCTGTTTGATGGACAAGTGGTGGATGCGGTAAATGATCAACTTTAATCTGCGGTTTTCTGTCCAACAATTAGACGGTGGTGTCTAATTGTTGGACAGTTTGTTTAATGAGGAATTTTATCTAATGATTTGATTATCAGGGTAAGTGCTGTTTTGGCACGGCTCTTGTCCTTATCATGACAAAATGAAGAAGATTATGAAAAGAATAGGAATATTGATAGGATGGTTAGTCTGGGCGGCTGGAGTCTCGGCACAGAGCTGGAGCCTTGACGACTGTATGAAATACGCCGTGGAGCACGCCACAGAGGTGAAGCGGGAGGTGGTAAACGCCCGCCAACGCAAGCAGGATTACCAGCATGCTGTGGCAGGATTCCTGCCTACCGTTACGGGTGGCGTGCAGGGACAGTACGCCTGGGGACGAAACATCGACCCGGAAACCAATACTTATAATAATGTAACGACATTCAACAACTATTATCAGCTTTATGCCGAACTGAATGTCTTCGATGGTTTCGCCACCATCAACGCCTTGAAGCAGGCCAAGTTGAGCCGGGATTATTCAGTCACGGCGATGCAGAAGATTCAGGACGATAGAGCCATCGACGTGATGCAGAAATATGTGGATGCTGCCTATGCTGAGGCAAGCATTCGGATAGCAAGCGAGAAACTGAACGAAAGCAAGCGGATGCTGGCTAAGATGAAGCGACTGTATGAACTGGGCGAAAAAGGTCGACCGGATGTGGTGCAGATGGAATCGCAGGTGGCAGAAGATGAATACAATCTTACGCATCAGGAGAATGTGGCAAAACAGAGTCTGCTCGCCTTGAAATCGGCGATGAATTTTCCGGTGGATGAAGAACTGAAAATTCTGATTAAAGAGGAGCAGAATTTGAAGTTAACGTCTGATAATAAAGAGGTTCCTGGACTTGGAGTAAACTACGAAACCGTTTACCAGGTTTTCCAGAATATCTCTCCCGATTTGAAGTCGGCAGAATACGAAGTGGAGCGGGCACGGTATGATTACAAGATAGCAAAAGGCAGATTGCTGCCATCACTCTCTCTCGGTGGCGGCATTTCTACCAACTATTACAAGAATCTCTCTCAGAAAGGGCAATACGATGGGTTTGCCTCGCAGTTTCGCAACAACCAGGGCGAATACCTCGCGTTGACCCTTTCCATACCTATTTATAATAGCGACCGATGGCACAGCGTGAAGAAGGCACGCAACGACTGGCAACTGGCACAGGTGAACCTGGAGGAAACCCGTCGCAAGCTTCACGACCAGATAGCCCAGGCAGTAATGGATGCAGAGGGTTACGCCAAGGAGTTGCATCAGATGCAGAAGAAGGTGGCCTCCGATTCGCTCGCCTATCACATGTCGAGCCGTAAGTTTGAGGAAGGAATGCTTTCCACCTTCGATCTTCATACCGCAGCCCAGACGCTTCTGGAAAGCAGAATCAAGGAACTCCAGATGCAGTTGCTGCTCATCATCAAACAGAGATTGGTTGCTTATTATCAGGGAGAAAATTTAATAAGATAAATTATGGATATAAAAATAGAAAAGAAAAAATATCTCGTGCCTCGCAAGTATTGGGCATGGATTGGCGGAGGAGCGGTTTTGATCGCAGTCCTCATTTGGTTGGGATTGAGCAATTTCTCTTCCACTCTGAAGGTGGATAGGAAGGGATTGAGCATCGGAACCGTGGAGAAGGCGCAGTTCAACGATTATGTTTCGGTGGATGGACAGGTGGTTCCTATCTCCGTGGTACAGATTAGTTCCGAGGAAGGCGGTATCGTTCTGGAGAAAGTGGTGGATGAAGGTGCCCACGTGAACAAAGGCGATGTGATCGTGAAACTGAGCAATTCAAATCTCGACCTGGAGATTCTGAATGCCGAAAGCGAACTTGCCGAAAAGCAGGATATGCTTCGCAATACCCAGATTTCGATGGAACAGGACCGCCTGAACAACAGCAACGAGGAGCTTTCGCTTTCGCAGGATGTCATTACCAAGCGCCGTTCCTATCAGCATCAGGAGGCGTTGCACAAGGAAGAACTCAATTCGCGCGAGGAGTATCTCAAGGCAAAGGAAGATTACGACCTTGCCGTCAAGAAGCATGCGCTCATCAGCAAGCGATTGAAGAAGGATGCCCAGCTCCGCCGTTCGCAGATGGATCAGATGGGCGATAATCTGGAAGCCATGCAGAAGAATGTGCAGCTGGTTCGCCAGCGCAAGGAGAAACTGAACATCCGCAGCACCATTTCGGGCGAAATCGGCTTGCTCGATGTGGAGCTGGGACAGAGCATTTCTGCCGGACAGAAGATTGGAGTCATTAACGACCTCAGCGATTTCAAGGTGCAGGCGCAGGTGGATGAGCATTACATCGACCGGGTAAAACCGGGACTTACTGCCACTTTCGACCAGAACGGCAAGCATTATCTCCTGCAGGTCCGCAAGGTTTATCCCGAGGTAAGAGACGGCATGTTCCGCATCGACTTCGTCTTCAAGGGCGTTCGTCCAGGCAACATCCGAACTGGTCAGACTTATTATGTAGATTTGCAGCTCGGTCAGTCGAAGCAGGCAATAATTATCCCTAAAGGCACGTTTTATAGTGTAACGGGTGGTCAATGGATCTTTGTATTAGACAAGAGTGGCAAGAAGGCTTATCGCCGCAAGATAACCATCGGTCGCCAGAATCCTCAATATTATGAGGTAATTGAGGGCTTGGAGCCGGGTGAACAAGTCATCGTTAGCGGCTATGAAGCATATAAGGATAATGATGTATTGGTTTTTAATTAGTAGTGATTAGTTAGTAATGATTAACTAGTAGTGATTAGTGATAAATTGGGCTAACGCCCTTGAAACAGGATATTTGATATGAATCATATTATTAACGCATTCAAGAATCTGCCTCGAAGGGGCCAGCACAATTTCGTGAAGATCTTGTGTCTGGCGCTTGGATTGGCAATCAGTTCGGTAATTATTGCCGAGATTTATTTCGAGCAGACCTACGATACGTATTTCCCTAGTTGGGAGAGGACGTATATGATTTCGGAAGTGGGCAGTAATCATGGCGAAACCATGGAGTTTACTAATACTTCAGGAGCCACCGCCCAAGGTGTAAAGCAATATGCGCCTATGGTGGAAGCTGCTACCAGTACTCTCTATTTTTATGATGGTGCCCAATGCAAGATGGAAGACCAGAACATCGTTTCTGCCAATATCAGGATGGCAGACAGTTGTTTCTTTGATGTCTTTCCACAGAAGATATTGATAGGCAAGGCTAAACAGATTCTATCCCAACCCTTATCCTGTCTCATCGATTCAGAAATGGCAGCAAAGATTGGCGGTAATGTTGTAGGTAAGCATTTCACGCTTTCTAATTATCCGGGAATCACTTTTACCATCTATGGTGTTTTCGAAGCGTTTCCCTGGGGTTCTTCCTTTCATGGTACGCAGATGATTCTGTCGAGGTGTAGTGTGCCATACGTATATTCCTACGATGGCAGAGGCCAATGGGTGGGAAATGATTCCTATAGGTCCTACATCCGATTGGCAAAGGGACATGATGCAAAAGAACTAAAGCCTTATGTGAATAAAATGCGTCAGGACCATTTCCCTTTGAAGGAGATGAAGAATATGGGAGTGGAACTGAACTACGATTTCACGGTGTTGAGTGATGTTTACACCCAAGACCCTTACATAAAGAAGATGGGTTGGATTATGTCTATTGTGGCTTTTGTCCTCCTTTTTACTTCGGTGATGAACTATCTGCTTATCATCGTGGGCAATTTGGTAAGCCGTTCGCGCGAAATGGCTGTCCGCAAGTGCTATGGTGCCAAACCTAAGAACATTCATGCCATCATCTTCTCCGAAGCTTTGGTGCATGTGGGGTTGGCTGTTGTTCTTGCAGCTTTGCTCGTATTCCTTTGCAAGGGAACTATCGAGAATTTCCTTTCTGCTCCGATAAGCACGTTGGTGCTTAATCGTGGCAGTTGGATATTGGTGGTTATTTGTCTTTTGGTATTGCTAATTGGCGGTTTTGTGCCTGGTTGGCTTTACAACAAGATTCCAGTAGCCATTGCTTTCCGTGGTTATAATGAGAACCGCAACCGATGGAAGCTTGCCTTGTTGGGCATCCAGTTCGTTATATCAGGTTTGCTGTTCAGCTTGCTCTACATTATCAATAATCAGTATCAGCTGATGCTGAGCACCAATCCCGGCTATGATTACGATAATGTTGCCATCGTCTCGGTAGATGGCATCAATCGCGACCAGCGCAACCAGTGCCTTGCCGAAATCAAGCGAATGCCGAATGTCAAGGAGTGCTGTTCCACTTATCATATTCCGCTCAATGGATACGGCAGAAGCGGAAATATGGTGCAAAAGCCTGGTGACGATACTAATACCTTAAACATCATCGATATGGAAGGTGTGGACGACAATTTCTTCAAGATGATGAATATCCCTATAGTACAGGGTACGTTCTTTACAGAGCGCAATGACAGTTGCCGTCAGGTGATTATTGACGAACGAGGTGCTGAGAAACTCATCAAAACGTGGCATTGGAAAGATGGCGTAGTAGGCAAGCAAATTACTTGTTCGGGACATGATGACGGTGTAAATCCCCTCAAGCTGACGGTTTGTGGCGTGTGCAAGAATATCCGCTGGGGTGACATGTCGGCCGATGGCGACGATATGAAGGAGTTTCCTGTACTGTATTTCTATGCAGCCAAGACGGCTTATTACATGCTTGTAAAGTATAAGGATATGCAGGACGAATCGTTGGCGGAGTTGCAGCAGAAGGTGCAGTCGATGTATCCTAACAATAAGGTCATCGTGAAGAGTTATGCCTCTGAATTGGCTAACCAGTATGCCTCACAGCTCAATTTCCGCAATGGCATCCTTGTAGCAGGCATCGTGACGATGATTATCGCCCTCTTCGGATTGGTGGGTTATACGAGCGATGAGGTGAACCGCCGCCGCAAGGAGATTGCGATAAGGAAGGTGAACGGAGCGAAGGTGAAGGATATTCTTCGCATCTTCCTGAAGGACATTATGAAGATTGCCTTGCCTTGCATCATCGTGGGTGACTTAGGGGCTTGGCTGATAGCCAGACAATGGCTCATGTCGTTCAGCGAGAAGATTACGATGACGCCTTTGCTGTTTATCGGCGTTACCATCATCTTGCTCGTCATCATCGGGCTTTCCGTCGTCATCAACTGCTATAAGGTGGCGAATAGTAATCCTGTGAAGTATCTCAAGGATGAATAAAAATAAAAGTAAAAAAGGTAAAAAAGTAAAAAGATAAGAAAATGCTTAAAATAGAGAATCTTTGCAAGTCATTCCGCACAGAAGATGTGGAGACGATTGCTTTAAATAATGTATCTTTCACAGTAGAAGACGGCGAGTTTGTTGCCATTATGGGACCATCAGGTTGTGGCAAATCCACCTTGCTCAACATCCTCGGTTTGCTCGACAACCCTACTTCGGGAAAATATTTCCTGGGTAATCACGAGGTGGCAAACCTGAAGGAAAAGGAGCGCACGGATGTGAGAAAGGGAGAAATCGGTTTTGTGTTCCAGAGCTTCAACCTGATAGATGAATTGAATGTAGAGGAGAACATCGAGCTTCCTCTTACTTACCTCAACATTCCGAAGGCGGAGCGCAAGGCAAAGGTGCAGGCGATTATGAAGCGAATGGCCATCAGCCATCGTGCCAAGCATTTCCCTCACCAGCTTTCTGGTGGTCAGCAGCAGCGAGTAGCCATTGCCCGTGCCGTGGTCTTTGGTCCGAAGCTCATCCTAGCCGATGAGCCTACGGGTAACCTCGATTCCAAGAATGGAGCCGAGGTGATGCATCTGCTTACTGAGTTGAATCACGAGGGCACCACCATCGTCATGGTAACGCATAATGAGCATGATGCCAAGATAGCCCATCGCACCATCCGCCTGTTTGATGGACAGATTGTGGAGGCGGAGGGCAATCAGTAATTATCTGACTAAGTTTAATATGGCTTTTATAAAATCGTGTGATAAGCCAATAATTTCCAGAATGTCATTTTCGGAAATTTCGTAGGCGCAGTTGTAATCGGCTTTTTGCCTTAACT